>OLOB01000112.1_pt1 | contig 67952 bp, 53 predicted proteins | sample 1671911 | NCBI WGS metagenome assembly OLOB01 (sample SAMEA3136625, study PRJEB25190) | human gut metagenome | biome: human gut; feature: human-associated habitat; material: faeces | place: Austria | collected 2013
GCGCTCCGCAAAGGGATGCTTCGCATTCTTGCTCTAGGCCTCGAGGAAGGCGCGAAGCATTTCTTGCCACTTCCCCCAAAGGAAAAGAGGGGATACCCCATTCCCCTAATTGCTCTTTCTCGAAGTCCATTTCTTTGCCAGCTTACGCCCTGCATCCATGGCGGGCTTTTCCACAAGAAACCACGAGGCAATCGCAAAAAGCAGCGTTATGCCAAACGAGATAACTGAACAGGAAAGATACGCACATGGCAACGATGCACCGCCAAGCCAAACCACGCATTGCTGAATGGGGAATGCATAGATGTAGATACCGTACGAATAATCATTTTTCTTGAAGCACGGAGCGAAACGAGGATTGCTAGTAAGCGAAAAACCTAAAGTGAATGTGCATACACATACGAACATGATCAGCGAGGAAAAGATACCCACCTGATCACGGAAAACGATTATCACGAGCAGAGCCACAACCGCAAACTGGCTGTCGCAATACTTATCGAGGCCAAGCTCCAAAACTGCCACACCTGCCATGTAATAGGCGAAAAGCCTAAAAAGGTTGTCGAGCACCTTGGGAAGCGGGTACAAACCCGAATAAGAAAGAAAATGCACTAGAACCAGAACCGCAAGAACAACGGCAAATGCCAGCTTTCTACCACCGCATAGCTTCTTTGTTACCGCATAAAGCAATGGCGTAAGCAAATATGCCAAAAACTCATAGCGCAGAGTCCAAAGTGACCCGTTTACGGCATACGGAAGAGGGTTCGCGTCGAAAACTCCCGGCAAAACATTGCTGATAGGAGCTAGCACAATCAAAGAAAGATACTTCCACGTCCCCGCGTCGGCAAAGTAATCGCCCAGCGGGAGGCTCGTGACAATCGGCCCCATAACGAAAACGCTTAGCAAGATCACTACCGCAAGACCAGGAAAAATACGAGCAATACGGCGAATAAGATAGCTACCGAAGCTTGAAGAGCGGGTCCAGCTTTTCGCGATAAGGTATCCGCTGAGCACGAAGAAAATGTTCACCGCAATAGGGCCCAAGCCCTGCCCCATTATGTAGGGCTCGGGAATAGCCAGCAATGAAGCCATATGGAACCAGATAACCAGGCTTGCCGCAATAAAACGTAGGAAATTAATGTTGTTATCGCGCGAAGGAACGGAATAGGTTTTGCCTGCTGAACTCAAATAGCTTCCTTTTCTTTGGTACATGCAAGGGCAATTATACAAAAAGCAATGAGACCAGAAGCTTCATGGAGATAACCATAGCCAAGAAACAGAAAGGCGGCCGAAGCCGCCTTTTGCAGTTTATTTCCAGTCTTGGCCGACAACCACCAGAATGTCCCCTGTGTAGGTATACCGCCCATCGTTCTTCATCACGGTGCCGCATCCCAGCAAATCGGCAACCTTTTGCGCTTTATCGGCGTTGTCGCCATCGTAGATTACCAAGGTTTTAGCGTAATTGGAGTCGTCTGCGTTGCCGGTTTCGCACACCGCTCCTTGAGGAGTGAGCTTAGCAGCCGCATCGCTCGCGCAGCCCTGAGTGCCATTTCCGTTCTTCACAGAAATTTTTGTGCCGGAAAGAGAAGAGCCTGACGCACCGCCTGAACCAGAGTCACCCGAACCGGAGCCACCGCTACCAGACGATGCCATTACAGTTCCCGTTGTCTCATCCGTCACATCACCTTCCGTGGGAGACAAGCCCTGCTTCACGCGACTCATCATTTTGTTCCATTCGGAAGTGTTCACCTTCTCGTACCAAACATCATTTTCATATGATGAGGTTGTAGGAACCGCAGCGGAATACACATTCTTATCGATATCGATGCCGAACATACGTTGCGCCAAACCAAGAATGTCCGCAACAGAGTAATCGGTGGTGATGTACTGGGCCAAGGTGCTCACCGTATTGGTAAGAGTACCGATATCGGAGCTCATAAGCTTCTTCATAATGGCCGAAATCATGGTGCGCTGGTTGGCGGAACGAATAGCATCACCATCGCCAATAGCATCGTAAGCATGACGGCTGCGGCAATAGATAAGCGCCTGCTCTCCGTTCAAAGTTTGCTGACCAGCCGCGAGATATCCCATGTAATTCGGGTCGTTAATCTCATATTGAACGTTAATGTCGATACCGCCAAGCGAATCAACCACCGCCGCAAAACCATCAAGGTCGATTTCCGCGTAATGGCTGATAGAGACACCCGCCAAGTCTTCAACAGCTTTGATGGCACCAGAAGGCCCACCAAATGCATAAGCCGCGTTGATCTTCTGAGTGCCGTGCGTCCCAAGCTGAATCTGCGTGTCACGAGGGATGGACACCAGGGTAACTTCCTTATCCTTGGGATCGATACGCGCAAGAATCATAGAATCGGTGCGATACGACCCACCATATTCATCCGATGATTCACGGCCCTCGTCTTTATCGATGCCGATAAGCAGCATATAGAACGGGTCCGATGCCGAATCGGTAACCGTAAGCGAGTTCAGAAGGTCTGCGTCAACGTCTTTGTTCAGCGCCTTGTCGAGGTTATTAAGGTAAGCCCAGGCAGCGCCTACGCCACCAAGAACCAAAGTCAAGCAAACGGCAACCACACCGAGCGCAATGCGCTTGCGACGCTTCTTCGTGCGCTCGCGCTTAGCGCGAAGGATCTCGCGATCATGTGCATTGCGAGGAGTATACGGGCCGCGCTTGGTGGGCGAACCATAAGCACCGACCGAACGATAATTGCTCTTTTGTTGTGTGTGAACAGGGGAAACATGCGTGGAGGAACCATAGTTGCTGGCTCCGTACGCATTTGTGCTCGAGCCGCTAGGGCGACGCGAAGCATGCGACGCGCGAGACGTACGAACATACGGGTCAGAAGCACTTCCCGCTGAGCGATGCGGCGTGCGCGAGGAGGAAGCGTGCGCCGCCTTCCTTTCAGCACGAGCCGATCGTTTTGATGGCTTGTTATTCGAAGCAAACATGCAATAAATGATGAAAGAAACGTTAATACCATGCAAATTAATTCGGCGAAAACCACAGTATGCGCGAATGAAAACAAGGCAATTCACGCATTATTAGTACAGACATATACTATTTGTTGAGTTTTTTGTGAACAAAACGTGAAGCGCTTCAGCTCGGACACGGCACAGAAAAGGAACTGCGCCCCAGGCAACCTAAAAGGTAAAAGTCTCGGCAAAAATAGCGTGAAATCACAACCTGCTATTTATGCTCCAGGCACACCCAGTCGCTTTGCCATATACGCATTCGCAGCGAGCTCGGCTTCGTCTTCAAGGGCAACGAGCTCCACTTTGCTGCCCAAACGACGCTCCATCGCCGCAGCAATAAGGTGATCGGCAATAGCCGGGTTCTTGCCCAGAAGCGGACCATGCAGATAGGTGCCGATGCAGTTGCGATACAGGGTTCCATCGCAACCCGAATCGTCGTCATTGCCGTGGCCCACATTGGAAACTACTTTGCCAAATGGCTTCAAGGACGCGCCGAGCTTCGTACGACCGGCATGGTTTTCATATCCCACCACCGGCTGCGGAGAAAGCTCGGACTCCAACGCAATGTTTTCGATAAGACGATCGGAGCCAGCGCCAGCACGAACCGTCTTCAGGTCGAGGATAGAAAGGCCCTCCACCGACTCATCGCCCATAAGCCAATTACTACCCAGAATCTGGTAGCCGCCGCAAATAGCCAGAAGCGCTCCATCGCCTTCTACATAGGTGCGCAATTCTTCGCGCATGCCCAGCAGCACTTCGGATGCCAGTTTCTGCTCGCGGTCGGGGCCGCCGCCCAAGAAAACGATATCGGCCGAAGTAAGATCGACCGATTCCCCGTAGTGAACTGCTTCCACCTGCACAGGGATGCCGCGCCATGCGCAACGCTGAGCAAGCACACGCACGTTGCCGCCATCGCCGTACAAATTAAGAAGATCGGGGAACAGATGCACGATGCGCAGAGGCTGCTCGTCGAACTTGGCAACTTCGGCTTGGTGAACATAAGCGCCCGAAACCCACTTCTTACTGCATTCTGGCTTGGCATCGCCCGATGTCGGGTTGGCAGGTGCCGCCTTATCAGCACGCGCCATCAGGGCGGAGCGCACTGCGGGGAGCGAGGTGTAATTGGCGATAGCGTAGATATTCCATTCAGAAGGCAGCTTCAGCGCAGCATCCACCACTTCGTTGACGCTATCGACGATCTTGGCGTCGATGCCCGCATACTTCAGACGCAGCTGCAGGTCGTTTTTGCGGATTCCGCCAGCGAACACCATGACGTCTTCCTGGCTGGCTAGCTCCTCAAAGTCGCAGTCCCAAATCCAGGATATGTCACGACCATCGGCTTCGTTGTCGTTAATGAAGAACGTCGCAACCTTCTTGCCCGGCGCCTGAGTAATAAGTTTCATGTTCTGGTTGAAGCCCGTCGGGTTCTTCGCCAGGTTCAAAAGGACAGGGCGCCCCTCGATGGTAAGCGACTGCAAGCGTCCATTCTGCGGGTCGAACAGATCGACCGCCTTTTGGAACACCGCGTCGGAAACGCCAGCGCAATGGGAGGCCAACCAAGCAGCCATAACGTTGTACACCATGTACGACCCCGCGCGCTGCGCGTGAAGATCGACGCTTTTGCCCGTTGCCACTTCTTCAACCGAAAACGTGATTTCGTCTCCGAACACTACGCTCTTGGCGGCGAAATCCAAATCAGGGCGGCTGAATCCACAGTTCGGGCACGAATACGTGCCAAGCTGACCGTATTGTCGGTAGCCATAGGTAAACATAGCCGAACAGCGCTGACACATCTGAGCGTCTGCCACGACGTTTTGACGCTGGTGCATGTCTTCGCCCACGCCAAACGCAACAGACTTGTTGGACACGCGCTGCGCAATGATGGTGCACAGCGGATCGTCGGCGTTGTATAGCAAAGTGGTGTTGGGAGACTGCTCCAAGGCAGTAGCGATGGCGTCTTGCACGCGATCAATTTCACCACAACGATCCAGCTGATCGCGGAAGAGATTCAGCAGCAAAACGTAATCCGCCTGTACCTGCGGCAAGGTGTGAGCCAGCCACAACTCGTCTGATTCGAATACGCCCCATTCCACAGTACCCTTGGTTTGCAGCAACGTAGTAGCCACGCCGTAGGCAAGGTTGGCTCCCGTGCGATTGCACGCGATGCTCTTGCCCTGGCGCTCCAACGCATCGGCAATCATATTAGTAATGGTAGTTTTGCCGTTGGTGCCCACCACAACAATGGAGCCTTCGGTAATCTTGTCCATGGACTCGGCGATAATACGTGGATCAATTTTCAAGGCAATCTTGCCAGGCATATTAGCGGCAGGCCTGTGCGCCAGGTGACGCAAACCCCACGTGCTCAGCGAGCTTGCCATATTTCCCATTGCCTTGCGAACGCCCATGACATCCCTTCCACAACATTTGCTGGCCTTATATAAAGGTCAAAGCGCTTTTTGCTTCAGCACATAATACGGCACAGCTTTGCAGAACGCGAAGCGGGCTCATGGTTGCCCACCGAAACAGCGCAGACTCGAAGTCGTTCCCAGCAGTTAAGCCCCGAGAAGGCGGAATGCCCACTCCCTCGCACAGAAAGTGTTGCGCGCCGAACCCCACAGCGCAGCCAAGGGCCTGAACCCACTCCCCCACGTGGAGAGCGCTGCGTGACGGGCGACTGGCAGTGGCGGTATGCCGACGCTGTGCATTCTCGGATGTCTGGCGATGGCAAGATATCGACGCTATGCGTTCCCAAGCGCCCGGCGATGGCAGGATATGCGCGAAATGCGTTCCCGGGTGACTGGTAGTGGCAAGATTATGCCTTGATGCGTTCCCGGGCGTCCGACGGTGGCAAAATGCTCGCGAAATGCGTTTCCCAGCGTCCGACGGTGGCAGGATTGCGCCCTGATGCGCTCTTGGCCTGACCGGCAGTGGCAATATACTTGCACAGTGCGTTCTCGGGGGTCTTGCCGTGGCAAGATTCCGCCGCGGTGCGTTCCCGGGCGGCAATCCGTGGCAGGTTTTGCGCTCCATGCATCCCAAAAGTGGCCTCGGGCGGGAAAACCGCCAGCTCCTGGCAAGATCTGCGCGCCATGCATCCGGAAACGGGCTGGCTTTGGCAAGATGTGCGCGCCATGTATCCGAAAAGCCCCGCAAATCGCCGTCGGAGGATACACCGCGCGAAGATCTTGCCAGGAAGGGGCCCTTTTCGCTGCACGGGCCCTTCGAATCACGCACGGCGCGCGAATCTTGCCATCGTTCAGCGCATGAAAGGAAAGGATCAGGCCGAAAATGCCTACGTTTTGTAAAAACTGAGCCCAAAAGACAAAAAATGAGCCCTAAAGTGCTCACTAGTTTTTAATTGTACGGAAATCTGGTGGCTAAAAGTCAAATTATGTCCAACAAAAGCATCTAAATGCAGCGGCATCAGAACTGCATTTCGCATATTCGCGACAGTTTGTGCCACAAAACATCAGTTTCGTGTTCCGCAGAGTGAAATATGCGACAAAACAGACCTTAAAGCCCATTTCAGGCACCCAGGCGCAGCGCCCAACCCCCTCAAGATTAGCGGTATACTTTGGGTTAAGCGCGCATACGCACGTAAGCAGGAATTTACGATGGGTTGCACGCGCGCTTGCAGGGGGAGGTTCGTTCCAAGGAACCAGGCAGCCACAAATCCGTGGGTCTGCCTCATGAAGCGAGGAATCATGATTACGGACTTGAAGGTCAACGAAAAAAACAAGAAAGAGTATTACGAGAAGGGGTACTGGACCGAACGTACCTTAAACGACATCTGGAATACCCAGGTTGCCGCTTTCCCTGATCGCGAATACGTAAGCGACAACCTAGGCGTACGCTACACCTACGCCGAAATCGACGACAAAGCATCGCGCCTGGCAGCTTGGCTCCACGAAGTTGGCGTGAAAAACGGCGACGTGGTTTCCTACCAGATGCCACCTTGGTCAGAATTCTGCATCCTCTACGTTGCCTGCTTGAAAGTTGGCGCGGTAAGCCATCCGCTTCCCGTCACTTTTAACGACGAAGACTTGATCTACTCCATGAATCTGGTGGAAAGCAAGGCATTCATGTGCCCCACCTTCCATCACAAGACCAACTTCGAAGACCAGATTCTTTCCGCAGTCGATCGCATTCCCACGCTTTCCAAAGATGCTATTTGCGTTCACGACAAAACAGTCGAATCGCACGGCACCATCACGTTGAAGCAAATCTGCGAAACGTACGAGCCCTACCGCGAAAACCCTGGCAGCAAATCAGACGATGTGGTCTTGATCCTTTCCACTTCCGGCACCACTGGTCGCCCGAAGGCGGTTCTGATTTCCCATAATGCGCTTATTTTCTCCGAAACCACGTTCAGCCGTGGCCTGCACCTTACGCAGGACGATGTCATGTTCATGCCCGCACCGCTGAACCACGCCACCGGCTTCAACCATGGTCTTATCACGCCGCTGCTTCTGGGTGGTCGCGTTGTTCTGCAGCAAGAATTCCGCGCTCGCGAGGCAATCGAAATCATGAACAACGAAGGCGTAACCTGGTCGATGGGCGCCACTCCGTTCATCTTCGACCTACTTAACTGCGCCGAAGAAAACGACCTGAAATTCGAAACGTTGAAGCTCTACATTTGCGGCGGCGCTCCCGTACCGGGCACCATGGTGCAGCGCGCGCACAAGCACGGCCTGAAACTGTGCGAATGCTACGGCTCTACCGAAAGCTGCCCCCACCTGGCAGTTCCCCCCGAGCATTGTCTGGAATGGAATGGCGACTGGTCGGGCGTTGCCTTTGAGGGCATCGAGGTCAAAGTTGTCGACGAACACGGCAACGAAGTGCCTCACGGCACCCAGGGCGAAGAAATTTCCCGCGGACCTCATATGTTCAGCGGCTACCTGAAGAATCCCGAGGCTACCGCAAAAGACCTGAATGACGACGGCTGGTTCTTCTCGGGCGACCTGTGCATTCAGGACGAAGAGGGCCGCGTGAAGATCAACGGCCGCAAGAAGGAAATCCTCATTCGCGGCGGCATCAACATCTCCGCAAACGAAGTGGACAACAACCTGGATGGCTGCCCTGGTGTTGGCGCCCATGCCACCATCGGCCTACCCGATGATCGTTTGGGCGAGCGCATCTGCACCTTCATCGTACAAACCGGCGATGTTACGCCCACGCTCGATTCCATCGCAGAGTACCTTGATTCCATCGGCGTAGCCAAGCGCTTGCGTCCCGAGCACATCGAGTTTATCGATGCTATTCCCATGACGGAATCCGGCAAGGTCAAGCGCCACCAGCTGGCCGACGAGCTTGATCGTCGCCTGAAAGAACGCGCCGAATAATCTGCGCTCAGCTCATAACCTCGAAAAAACGGCCAGCAAACGCTGGCCGTTTTTTGTGTTGCGTCGGGGGGGGGGCGCCGCCGACCGAAGAGGTGCGGGCAACTGCCGTGGAGCAGGATGCGCTATGAGGACATGCGGCTGTCATTGGGCGCGCGGCCGCCGAGAAGCGCCGGCGGCGAAGGTTGCTGCGAGCGGGCGGATGCCGCGGGGCAGGACGCGCATACGCAGTGCTGCACTGTTCGCTCACCGCAGCACCGACTATCATGGGTTTTTACGCCACCGGCCACAGAGCGGCAGCTGCCGTGGTTGCGCACGGCTGCCGCAGATGTGCGCAACCACGGTGGTGGGGCCGTCGGCCGCAATACGAAGTGCACTTGCGATACCCAGCTCCTCTTGCCTTCCGTGCGCAAGGTCTTGCGAACGCTGAATCGTGGCAAGATCTACGCGACGTGCATGATTCGAGGGGTTTGTGCAGCGAAAAGGGCTCCTTCCTGGCAAGATATTCACGTGGTGTATCCTCCAACGGCGATTTGCAGGGCTTTTCGGATGCATGGCGCGCATATCTTGCCAAAGCCAGCTCATTTTGAATACACGGCGGCGATATATTGCCACGAAGGGGCCCTTTTCCCGTCCGAGGCCTTTTTTGGGATACACCGGGGCAAAATATTGCCATCGTCAGACACCCGGGAACGCATAACGTCAACATATCGCCACCGCCAGGCGCTTGGGAATGCATTTCGCGGGCATCTTGCCGTCGCCGAACGGCCGAGAGCGCATTGCGAGCACACGTTGCTATGCGCTGGCCTCCGGGGAATACAATTCGCGGGCATATGCCGCCATGCCCGACCGCCCGATGACGCACCGCGGCAGCATATCGCCAGCAAAGCCACCCTTCGGCCACGCAAGGGGCAGCATGCTCGTTCCCACCGTACCCCGCCCGAGCCCATCCGCGGGATGCGGCGGTGCCCAGCTGCGGCGGTGGGCGCCGCCGCGATGAAAGAGCCGGGGCATTGGCGCGCGCGGCCTACTGGGGGGGGGCGCGGGAGGGACATTGATGCGCGCCGCCTACCTGGAGCACGGGAGGGGCATCGGCGCGCGCCGTTCGCTGGGTGCGGCGACGCATTGACGTGCAGCCTGCTGGGGGCGCGGGGGCCATCGGCTGCTGGCTCGCAACCCGCCGGAGCGTGGTCACGGCTCGGGCGCGGGCGTGCGGCTGCAACTCGGGCGCGCATACGCACCGCCGCACCGTCCGCCCACCAGACGCGCCGGAGCTGCTGCAGGTATGCACTGCGTCGGGGCGGAACCGCCAACTTCGCGCGCGCCGTCCGTTGAGCGCGGAGGCATTCGGCCACGGGCCTTCGCGGGCGCGGGGCAATGCCGTCGGCTGCGGGCGATACCGGCTTCAGGGCCAACTGCGCTGCAAGAGCACCAATGAACCCGTTCACTCCAACATTTTCCCGTTGCGGTACTGATATCGAATTTATTTGTTACGCAACAAATAAATAGTTTTAGAATCAACCCACTTGTGAAAAAGTAGAGGAGATCGATTCTTTCGGAGAATTGATGGCCCCTCGTGATGCGGAAGGAGGCTTGCTGTGACGGCGAAAGACATGCGCACGGACCTGTTGGAACGCGTCCTTGCAGCTCACAAGTCTTTTTACGACATCAGGAGAGACTATCTTTTTGAAGGTCGCACCTTCCCCGCCTTCGCGGAATACCACACCTACGGCGAAAAATATGTGCTGGTAAAACGCGCAAAGCTCTGGGAAGTAAACACACACGATTTCATGTTCTTCGAATGCGTTGACGAGCTCGACGAAACACAACTCGCTGAAGAGATTTCCTTCATGCAGGAAAAAGCCCTTCGCAAAGTTGATGCCGGACCGAACCATATGTCCTCTGCCCTTTCGCTCGTGATCATCGCCAACCGCACAACCGAAGCAGCGCGCAAACTCGCGAAGAGAACGCGCTTCCACAAGGAATACCGCTTCGGGTTCCGCGGTTGGACCGACCTCCGCCTAGCCGTAGTAGACCTTTCCCTGCCTACGGATAAAAGCGTGGTTGTCAACAACGCTGGAAAGCAGCTGAAAGAAGTACTTTCCAGCAACTTGGCATTGATCAAGTAAGGTCCCAAAACAAGAAAGGTTCAGAGATGAACGCAATGATCGTCCTTCTGGGCGGCCTTGCCATCCTCGTAATCGGCTACGTGCTGTACGGCGGATGGCTGGCAAAGCAGTGGGGTGTTGACCCCAGTCGCCCTACCCCCGCGCAAGAAATGCACGACGGCGTAGACTACGTGCCCACCAAGCCCTACATCTTGCTTGGCCACCACTTTTCCTCGATTGCTGGCGCTGGCCCCATCAACGGCCCCATTCAGGCTGCTGTATTTGGCTGGGTTCCCGTTCTGCTGTGGGTGCTGATTGGCGGCATCTTCTTCGGCGCTGTACATGACTTTGGCGCTTTGTTCGCATCCTTGCGCCATAAGGGCCAGACCATCGCAACGGTTATCGCCGAAAACATCGACGATACTGCGAAGAAGCTGTTCTGCATCTTTGCTTACCTGACCCTGGTCCTGGTTGTTGCCGCGTTCGCTTCCATCGTTGCCAACACCTTCGCCGTAAACTTGGCAAACGCAACCGAGGCTTCTAACCTGGCAAACCAGCGCACCGCGATGATTTCTGTGCTGTTCATCGTTGTAGCAATCGTATACGGCCTGGCCACCCGCGGCCGCGAGATCCCCACCGTCGCCAATATCATCATCGCCATCGCAATCATCGTTGTTCTGGTTGCCGTCGGCTACAACTTCCCCCTGATCTCGCTCGATTACACCACATGGATGATCCTGTTGGGCGTATATATCATGGTTGCTGCCGTTGCCCCCGTTTGGATTCTGCTTCAGCCCCGCGACTTCCTGAGCTCGTTCTTGCTGTACGGCATGATCGCCCTTTCGCTCATCGGCATTGTGGGCGCTTCCATCACCGGCGATGCTGCCAATCTGCAAATCCCCGCATTCACCGACTTCTACGCAACGAATGCTGCAGTTGACGCAAACGGCAACGCAATCATCGACCCTGCTACCGGCAAGGCCGTGATAAATAAGGCTGCCGCATCCGGCTTCCTGTTCCCCGCCCTGTTCATCACCATCGCTTGCGGTGCTATCTCCGGTTTCCACAGCCTGGTTGCCTCAGGCACCACTTCCAAGCAGCTGGATAACGAAAAGAACGCTCGCCCCATCGCTTACGGCGGCATGCTGATCGAATGCCTGCTGGCAATCATCTCCCTCTGCGCCGTTGGTTTCGTTTGGACGAAGTACTGCGCAGGCGGCTACGCATCCCCGACCGCCGTTTTCGCAGGTGGCCTTTCCCAGATGCTGGCTTGCATCCCTGGCCTCGAAAACATTGAGGGCATCGCCTACACCCTGCTGATCCTGGCTGTTTCCGCCTTCTGCCTCACTTCGCTCGACACGGCAACCCGCCTGGGCCGCTACATGTTCCAGGAGCTGTGGGTTCCCGCTGGTAAGTCCATGGACGAAGCCACCGGCGCTCGCAAGGTTCTGACCAACCCCTACGTTGCAACCCTCGTTACCGTAGTTCTGGGCGTTGGCCTCGGTATGACCGGCTACACCATCATCTGGCCTCTGTTCGGCGCCGCCAACCAGCTGCTTGCCGCTCTTGCCCTTCTGGCAGTATGCGCATGGCTGGGCAACGCAGGCCGCAACAACAAGATGTTCTACATCCCCATGGTGTTCATGCTGGTTGTTACGCTCACTTCGCTGGTCATGACGCTGCAGGCCAAGTGCACCGCACTTATGGCTGGCACCGGCGATCCGTTCGCCGCCGGCGTTCAGGCAGCACTTGCCGCTGTGCTCTTCGTACTGGCTGTTATCTTGGCTGTTAAAGGCGCTAGGACCATCTTCGGCAAGAAGAAGGCTGCTGCAGAATAACGACGTAAACTAGGAATATAGGGCAGGTCCCATTTTCCCGTCTAACAAACAGGGCCTTGCTTGCGATTGGATTCGCAAGCAAGGCCCTTTCTTTATGCGCTATGGCTAAGTGGAAAAATGGGACCTGCCCCTATATCCCCAGAAACTTCAACTGCGCGCGGATACTTCGAATGGAAGGCATGCGCAAAGCAGGGTTCACACCTTGATACACCGCGTCGAACAACGCATCGGGTTCGGCGGGCGTGCCCGCATTCAGCGCTTCTTTCACCTGGTTAAGACGGTCGACGCGATGCTTTCGCGTGGCTTCGATAATGGGCAGCGGGTCGTCGATGGGATATCCATGCCCAGGATAGAAACGCCGCACCCTGCCTTCACGAACCAGCCGCTCAAGCGTATCAAGGCTGGCAAAATAACTGGCAAGTACCCCATCGGGATGAAATACCACCGTGGGCCCATGGCGGAACAGCACATCCCCTGTGAACAGAGACTGCTCTACGGGAAGAAGCAAGCCCACCGAATCTTCCGAATGGCCAGGAAGAGCGATCACCTCAAACTCCGGCGCTCCTTCAAAGGGGAGGAATGCGCCCTTCGGAAGAGCTTGGACATCAGCACTCCAGCCAGCTTTTTTCTCGCAAGAACGAGGCAAGCCCCCCGAATCCAATTCGCCTGCAGACCCAACTTCGACCGCACCTGCGCCCTCGGCACCCTCCGAGCACGCACGCTTCGCGCCGCCGCACTTCGCGAAGCCGTGCTTCTGCAGCAGCTGGTTGATACGGCTCGTGCGCGGTGCGTACACCGGAGCGCCCGTTGCCGCAACAAGTTCGGGGATTCCCTCGATATGATCGGGGTGGTCGTGCGTGGCAACAATGGCTCCGATGCGCAGCCCTGCCTCACCGCATGTCGCCAGGATGCGCTGAACCTGCTCGCCGGCAGGAGCGGGGTCTATCACCACGCATTCCTTGGCACCCGGCTCGGCCACAATCCACGAATTGGTTCCCACATATGTCATGGGGCTGGGGTTGTTCGCGCGCACGCACCGGACGCGCGCGCTTACATGCCCACCGCACCAGGGCGTTTCATCCTCTACGAAACCCACCGCTCAACTCCTTTTCTCGCAAGCCGGCAAGAAAGCGCCCGCCTTGCCGCGTTGCCTATTTACGCTTCGGAAAATCGCAATGCAGCATAAACGTGCCATCTTCCTTTTTGATGGGATACGACATGAAGCGCGTAAGTCGGCGGCGCGTTTCGACAAATTCTTTCGCGTTTTGAGCCGAAGCGATGCAAGTAAGGTTGTAAACGGTTGGCGCCAGCACCAGCCAATTGCCTGCGTCACCTGCACGCATAGCGTACGCGGGAGTTACCCAGTCGGCAATCTGCGCTTCGCTTGTTTCGCCATCGGCCACCTGGCCTTCTGGCATAAGGGCAGAAAAGAAGAATGTGTCGTATCGCTTCGTTTCAAATTCAGGCGTACAGAAGTTTGAAATGAGGCCCAGCAAGTCGGTGCGCAAAACCAATCCACGCAGGATGAGCATGTCGGCAAAGGCAATCTCGTGGTTTTCCAGAGCGGTACGATCTTCCTGCCAGGAAGGGTCGCTCAGGTCCTGTACCACCGAATGCTCGTCGGGGCCCGCCAGCAAAACGCCGCACTCCTCGAACACCTCGCGCGCAGCAGCAACAACCACGCGTCGCGCCACATCCTCGGTGCAGCCCATGAGCTCAGCCCATTCGGCAGGAGCGGGCCCACACCACGGGAGATTGGGGTTCGAGTCGCGATCATCGACCCTGCCACCAGGGAAAACAACGGCATCGGGAACGAACTCCATCGTTTTTACGCGACGAAGCATAAACACTTCCAGTTCCTGGCCGGTTGGGAAATCGGGCGGAAAATGATCGCTTTCGATGCGATATTCCGTCTGGAACGGAGCCGAATCACGCACCAGCATTACCGTTGCCGCATATTTGGGCTGCACCGGCTCAAACCCTGGCTGAAGCGAAGCCTCGATCTTCGAAAGCACGCTTTCCCTCGCCTTGAACTCGACCGAACCACCCTGCAAATCAACTCGCATAGCACCCTCCTTTTCGCCGCTTCCCGTTGCGGCGCGTCGTTCGCTTTCTATGATACGGTGCGCGCTGGTCTTGCGCCAGAATCAGGATGCGAGGCGACCATCATCAACAAGCCTCGTGTGATGCAGAGAACTGGACAACCGGTTCGCCAAATTGGGGCACTGGCCAACCGAGCCAAGCATGCCCGTTCGCCGGAGTCCGCCGCCAATGCACGCCACCTTAGCAGCTACACGACAAAGCTGAACACTTCGCCCCAGTTTCGCCGCAAGACAAAATCGGCAGTGCAGTTGATATTGTCATACACGATGGACCATTGCGTATTGCTGGTGATGTCTTCTGGGTTTGGCTCCTGCGAAGAACAGCGCAGCGCCTTCCAGGCAACTTCCTTCGTTTGCAGCTGCACACCATCAAGCACCTCGGCAATGGCGAGCGCGCGTTCTTTACCATGCCCTAAAGCACCGTTCTTCTGATTCGGCAGAACCTCGTTGGCATAGCACGCGTAATAGTTGGTGATTTCGCGCGCATGCGTAACGACCATAGGGCGCGCAGGATTTTGCGGGTCGTACTCAACAACGCGGCTGTCTCCAGAAGCATCGTTGATGAAGAAATGGTAGTCGCGGCCAGCCATGGCAACCATATCGTACGAGCCCAGCAAGTCTACTGCTTCCTGCGTGCTTGCCGCCCTATCAAGCACCAAACGAATGGCCAGTGAAGTATTGATTTTCGGCTTGCCGCTGTTTTGCCTGGTAGGTAGGCTATCAAGGGTAAGCACTGCAATGGATACGCCCTTTTCGTTGATGCCATCAAGACTCGCGAAGGGCCCCAACATCGCCGCAACTTTACTTTTCAGGCTTTCCTCGGGCATGTTAGCGCCCAAATTGTTCAGCGCCGAAAAAGAAATGGACGCATACCCGTCCTTCGGATGAGTGCGAACCAAAAGCGCAGAGGTATCGTCTTTAAAATCGTAGTTGCGACCCATCAAAACGTTGCTTGGGGCTTCGGCGCAAAACGCACTGCAGGAGAACTTCGGCGCCTCGACCTTTACGGGAATCCCGGGGAATACCTGCTTGCACACCGCGTCGATATAGGTTTGGTCGTCTTCAACCCCTGACTTGATAATGGCGTCAAGGTCGTAACGATATGCAACCGTGCTCTCATACAGGTTGTACGCACCGGCAAAACTGGACAACTTCTTCAGCGAGCAAAGCGTCTTAATACGTGAAGCGGCCAACGCCCCAGTCGCAACCGCGGCTACCGCACCGACAGACGCCGCGCACAGCAAACCCACCTTCGCCGTTTTGGAATCACCTGCGAAAACACCCATGCGAGCTCCTATCCCCAAGATCAGCAGATCACTTTTGCCGCCATCGCACCAGCAGTTGCACAAGCCGGCCCAACGAATGGCGCGTTCCTCTTCGTTATTGTAGGGCAACCAGCAAACGTCTATCCCGTCACGCTACAGGGAGGGGCAACTGCGCTATTAATGGCACAGGGGTCAATCTGGTTCCGTCGCACCACGAGGGCAACAACTACGCCATTAAGCGATACGGATGGCCCATCTGGTTCTGCCATCCCACTGGAGGGGTAATTGGTATCCGATACCCGCAAGCCACCGCGTGGCGACACTGCCGCCCCACAGGAAGACAATAAGCCTGCGTCTTTCGGGCTGTTATTCGGCGGACTCTTCCTTGTCGCATTCTTCCTCGCCGAATATTTGTGCTTGAAGCTCAAGATCGAAAGTGTCGGACAGCACATCGAAAAGCTGTTTCACGGCAGCCTTTGCAATGGAACGCAAATCTTGCTGTTTTATGCCCTCGATGATGGTTGTGCGCTCTTCTGCCGGCACATTCAGCGCAGAAAGGCTCATCTGCAGATAGCGCTCGATTTTCACGTCAAGGGGAAAATCGTCGTCGCACGGGCGCAACATGAAGCCAAGCATCAAGCCCGATGTTCCGATGTCCATCTGGTAGAAATCCTCTTCATCGAATGAAGGGTTGTACTGTTGGAAGAATTTCTGAAGATGCTTCGCGGTATTGCGGCGAATGTACTCCAGGGAACGTTCGCTGGCATATGCCTGCAAATACAAATCGCGAATGATTTCACTTAATTCGGCAATGGTGAGCTGAACGGACGTCTCGAGCGCATACGCAAAAGCCGGGCTGGCATTAGATCCCAACAACGCGACTGCTGAATCAGCTGCCGAAAACTGCTCCGCAAACATGAGCTTCATCAGCTCATACATCACTCCGTCTTTGTTTCCGAAAACATTCTGGAACGAGCTCGAGGACACATCGGCTTCTTTCAGGATGGCCGCCATGGTGGTGCCGTGGTATCCCCGCTCCAGGAACAGGCGAACGCTCGTCGAAAGCACGCGATTACGAACTGCTTCGCTATCGTACCTCCGGGCCATAGAATGTCCTCTTCTCTACTCCAAAACGACTAAGTTTGTCTATTTCAGCGCCGAAAAGCACTTTTGTCAAATAGTCTTTGAGAATATGTACTGTTTGCCAAAAATAATCTAATTAACAGGTGTTATTGCATTTATCAATCATGTCTGAACAAATTCATCTTACCTTACGGGAGGTTCTGCCCAAAACATGGAATTCTTCACTTCCCGCCGCGCAAGACCAATGCAAGGGCTCCACCTCGAACTTTACAGAAAAGCAGGCCCGAAAGCTCAATGAGGCTCAAGACCAGCCCAAAACTTCAATGCCCCGTACAAGATTTCTGAATTAAAGATCACCCCTGCGGCCAGCTTCGTTGCCGCCATTGGGGCTGGCACTCCGCTCTCCTCAGGCGAGCCAGATCCACAGCCTGCCCTTTCCCGCCGTCCCAAGACCTAGGGGCCGCCGCTCCGTCCAATCCGCAGCAAACCCCTCTGCACACGGGCTGCCGCCCAACCCAATCCGGCAAGGCACGGGGGCCGCTTCGTCCGATCAGTGGCCGTAGACGTTGCCGCTCGCGCTGCCACCGAGAATACGCACATCTGCGTGATTTGCCCCGTTGCGGTGATCCGCCCATTGCGATATCCGCCCGTTGAGGCAATCCACCCATCACGAAATCTACCTGTTGGGACAATCCACCCATCGTGAAAACAAAAAAACTCGGCATCTCTGCAACTTTTTTGCGATTGCGAACTCTTCCCTGTCCCCGCAAAGCGAAAAAGGGGCCTTCACACGGCAAATTACCTGCGTTTTTGTGCCGCGATTCGCGATTGGGGAGCTCGCAACAATTGCCAATCGCAAAAAAGTTGCAATTCGGACCGATTTTTTGTTTCTGGACTCTTGGAATAGCTTTGACACAGTGATTTGGTCAGGGCGAGCCTTTGTAGCACCTCAATCTGCGCTACAACGCGGACCCAGCATAGCATCGTGAGCAGCTTCGCAGTGGCTCCCGTGGGCGCCGCCATGCCCCCCCCAACAAAAAAGCGGCACCCAATTGGGTGCCGCTCCGCTAGCGATCTTTCGTTCGGTGCCGTTCCTGTAGCAGCACCTTCGGAAGAAAACTTACATGTTGGAGAAGGCGAAGTTCTCGGGATGAGCCTTAACCTCGTCGCGCAGTTTCGGATTCATCTTGCGAACGCCACGACGGTTGTCCTCAGTCTGAGAAGCCAGAACCTGGTTGCGGTTCTCCATCTTGATCTGAGACTCGAAAGAGTTGTCAAGGGAAACCTGCAGGGATTCCTTGGTAAGGCGAAGACCCAGAGGAGCAGAGTTCTTAACCATAGCCTCTGCCATCTTTACGGCCTCTTCTACAACATCTTCGTCAGCAACAACCTTGTTGGCGAAGCCCCATTCCTTCAGCTCTTCTGCGCCGATGCGGCGAGCAGTCATCAGAGCCTCAGCAGCGCGAGCGTAGCCCACGATGCGGGGAAGGTAGTAAGAACCGGACATGTCGGTACCGGTAAGGCCGATGTTCAGGTAGCCTGCCTGCATCTTGAAGGATTCGCCGCAAACGCGCAGGTCGCAAGCGCAAGCCAGGGAAAGACCGCCGCCTACTGCATGGCCCTTGAGAGCACCGATGATGGGCTGCATAGCGTTGCGCATGTTAACAGCCTGGTCGGAGCAGATGGTCTGCATGATGCAGTGATCGCGCTGAGCGCGGCCCATGTCTGCAGGGGGCTCGAAGTTAAGCTCGTTGAGGTTGAAGCCTGCGCAGAAGGATTTGCCCTCGCCGGTGAGAACGATTACGCGGCATTCGGGGTCCATACGGACCTTCTTCAGATAGTCGTTGAAGTCGGCCATCTGCTGGTAAGACATTGCATTCAAGTTAGCAGCATCGTCGAAGGAAACAACGTGGATCGGGCCACGGACGTCAACCTTGAGGCGCTCATACTCATACTTGAATTCGGGCAACTTGTATGCCTCCTGATATACGCTCATGCGCACTTCCCCTTCCATATTGGAAATCTCGTATAAGATAGATAAATCGTAGTTTTTTAAAGCGTCCCTTGTCAAGGACAGCAAGGGGCTTTCAGCTTCGTATTTACTGGCTCATACTGCCGAAAGAAGGGGGAACAATGGCAGAATTTAGCCCGACCCGAACCCATGCAACCTGGAAGCCGCGCGTCAGCTCAGCGCACCTTCCCTATTACCGCTGCAGCGAATGCGGCGCCATTCTTGCCGGCATCGACGGCAACGTTGAAATCACGTGCACCAACGACGGTGAGCGTTCGCTTCTGTTCGAGCCGCCGTACGGCCATGTCGATTTCAAGCCGAACTGCTGCGGCAAACCTATGGAGCGTATCGAACTCGTAGACGCCGCCGACGTCGAAGACCGCTTTAAGCTGACCTATCAGATTCTTGGCGGCATGAACAACAATTGCATCAACGTGAACTGGCGTTCCATCGACTCCACATGCAAGCCCCGCTGGTTCGGCCTCAAAACGTTCACTGGCATGCAGCACAAGTACGTCACACCCAAGAAGTGGCCGCCCGTGGTATTCGCTCTGGCAGATGAAGACGCGTTTGCCTACTGCGACAAGAACCCCTGCGTGCAGTGCACCTTCCGCTGCAAGCGCGAGTTCGAGATCTACGCCTATGTAGAAAACATCGGCATGGTAGTTAAGCATCTCGACGAATGGGTAGCGCCTGGTAGCGCCAGCACCGACGACTTCGATTCGCCAACCGAGATCATGGAAAAGGCTCGCAAGGCCAAGGCCGAAAAAGGCGAATAGCCTCATGCACCGACGCTCTTGCTCTAGCGAGAGGAACGCGCCCGAAACTAATCTGGCACACCTGGGGCCGGCCATACGGTGGCGGTGCCACGCGAGCACGCTGGCACGCCCAGAGCCAACGTGCCTCACCGACATTGTCTGGCAAGCAGCCAAGAGCGTCGTTGCGAACAGCGTCCCATTTCCTGTGTCCAGGAAATGGGACGCTGTTTTATGGCGAGAAGCGCTATGTTCGATACGGGGCCGCTTTCGTGTTTGAGAAGGTTCCAATCAGGACGCCGAACGAAGGCTCTTGACGTGAATCCCCGAGCAGGACACCAGATGGGGCATGGGGAGAAACGGGCATTCTTGCACGCACAGACAACCAAGGATCATGGCAAGATATCGCTCAAATGTATTCTCAGAGGGGCTCGGACGGCAAAAGGGCCTCTTTCGGGCAAGATATTCGCGAAATGTATTCCCCAACACTGTTTTTCACTGCTTTTCGCCGCTTAAAACATACATAAGGAGCCTATGTTGCCAACAACATGCTGTTAGAGCATGCATTTCGGCGACATGCTGCCATGAAGAGGCCCTTTTGCCGTCCGGGCCCCTCTGAGAATACACGATAACCGTTTCTTGCCACTGTTTAATGCCCAGCCCTTTCATGCAGGACATTCAGGAGGGCGCCCGGCGAAGGACCGACACCGGATGAGGGAGGACGCCCGGCGAGTGGCCAACGTCGAATAAGAGAAAGCGCCTGCAAGAGGCCCGCGCAGGATAAGGGAAAGCGCCTGGCGAGGGGATCAACACCGGATGAGGGGAGGGCGCCTGGCGAGGAGCCCGCGCTGACCGCGAAGGTGCTCCCGACTGGCGGCTCGCCAGGCGGGAGCAGGGGCGATTCGGATTGGCGGCTCACCAGGCGGGAACAGGGCAAGTCCGATTGGCGAACCACGCTATTTAATTGGCGGCATCCTCCGTTCGCTAGCGCGCTAGCATTTCTGCTTCGAAGCCCTTTTCGATCACGGCTCCGACAAGCACTTCATCGGGCACGAAATCGCTAAGATGCACCGTGGCCTGCTTGCCCTCGAGATCGACCACCGCACTTTCAATACCGGGCACCGCTTCCAACGCTCCGCGCACGCGACCTGCGCATTTGTGACACTTCATGCCTTCGACGCGCAAGCGCTTTTCAGGGAATTGCAAAGCGGCGGAGCGCGAATTTACAGCGAAAGCGTTCGGGTCAGTCGTCATTCCGTCGCTAGAAGGAGCATCGTTCGCCGTTTCGTTAGCCGATGGTAGATTGTTCGCTTCTTTGCTGGTCACAGCGCCAGCAGCGGCGCCAACGCCAGCGACTTCGTTGGCCGATGTTGGGCCGCTCGCTGCTTTGCCCACCGCACCCATCGACGTTGTGGATACGCGCTGCGGCTTCCACCCGCGCAAACGCAAAGCATTGGTGACCACGCATACCGAGCTTACGCTCATGGCCGCCGCCGCGATCATCGGGTTCAGACTGAAACCCGCCCACGCAAACGCGCCTGCCGCCACAGGAATGCAGATGGCGTTGTAAAACAGCGCCCAGAACAGGTTCTGCTTGATGTTGCGCATAGTGGCACGCGAAAGATCCAGGGCAGCGGGCACATCGGCCAAATCGCTGTGCATCAGCACAATATCGGCACTTGAAAGCGCAATATCTGTGCCGGCACCAATGGCAATGCCCACATCCGCACGAGCCAATGCCGGAGCATCGTTGATGCCGTCACCCACCATAGCAACCGGAGCCTTCGCGGAAAGCTGGCGAACAATACGCTCCTTTTCGGCGGGCAGCACGCCGGCAATGACTTCGTCGGTGCCCACCTGACGCTGCACGGCAAGAGCGGTTCGCTCAGCATCGCCCGTGAGCATCACCGTGCGAATGCCCATCGCCCGCAACTGCGCAATGGCGGCAGCGCTGGTTGCCTTCGGTACATCCGCTACGGCAATAATGCCTACCAACTTGCCATCGCAAGCGAAATAGGTGACGGTCTTGCCTTCGTCGGCGAGCCCTTCAGCCTGCGAAGCATCCACCGCAATGCCGCACTCGGCCATCATGCGCGCATTGCCCGCATAGCACGCCGCGCCCGAAACGCAGGCGGAAACGCCCTGACCAGGAACCTGTTTGAATCCGGAAACCAGCTCGGCAGACTCTTTTACCGCATCAGCACCGATGCCACCCGCTGCGTACAGCACCATCGCGCGAGCCAGCGGATGCTCGGAAGGCTTTTCCAGTGCATAGGCAAGCTGCAGCAGCTCTTCGGCCCGCACGCCCTCCACTGGTAGAACATCAGTTACCTGCGGAGCCCCCTTAGTGATGGTGCCCGTTTTATCCAGCACCACCGTCTTCACGCCGCGCGCCGTTTCCAGCGCCTCGGCAGATTTCACCAGAATCCCGTTCGCGGCACCGCGTCCCGTGCCCACCATAATGGCAGTAGGCGTTGCCAATCCCAGCGCGCAGGGGCATGAAATTACCAGTACGGAAATCGCGTACGTAAGCGCCACGGAAAGCTCCGCCCCCACGGCGAGCCACACGGCAAACACCACCACCGCGATAGCGATAACCACCGGCACGAACACGCCGCTGATTTTGTCGGCCATCTTTTCGATGGGCGCCTTGGAACTGGTGGCTTCGTCGACCAGACGAATAATGCCCGCCAGCACGGTTTCTTCGCCCACGTGTTCGGCACGCATCGTGAACCAGCCCGCCGTGTTCACGGTGGCGCCCGTCACCGCGCTGCCAGCATGCACGCTCTTCGGCAGAGGCTCGCCCGTAATAACGGATTCGTCGACCGACCCTTCACCTTCCAACACCACGCCGTCGACCGGCACCGATTCGCCCGTACGCACCATGAGCACGTCTCCGACACGCACGCTTGCGGCAGGAACCTGCACTTCAACGTCGTCTTCCACGCGCGTTGCCATTTTGGGCGAAAGATCCATAAGCTTCGAAAGCGAGCTGGTGGTTTTGCCCTTCGCGCGCGCTTCCAGATACTTGCCCAGCGTAATGAGCGTCAGGATCATGGCCGCCGATTCGAAGTAAAGGTTCATAGCAAAATGATGAGCGGCCGCCATGTCGGAATGACCCATGAAAAATGCCATGTTGAACAGCGCATATGCGCCGTAGACCGTAGCGGCGCCCGAGCCTAGTGCAATGAGCGAATCCATGTTGGGGGCGCGATTCGCCAAGGCGCGAAAGCCCACACGGAAGAACTTGAAGTTGATGAAAATGACGGGCACCAGCAGCACAAACAGGGTAAGCCCATACACCATCATGTTTTCCATGCCAGTGAGCACACCGGGCAACGGCCAGCCGAACATGTCGCCCATAGAGATGTAGAACAGCGGCACCGTAAACACGAGCGAGGCAATCAGGCGGTGCAGCATGCTCTTCTGCTCGGCTCCGGCGGTGGCGTTCGGATTGCTCGCAGCGACGCCTGAGCCTGTAGCAGCAGCGCCTGGCCCAGCGGGTGCGCCCGCCTGGCCTTTGGGGCTGGCGCCGTAGCCCGCCTTCTTCACGGCTGCCTCAATGGCGGCTGTAACTTCGGCGGCATTGGCGTCGGCGGCAAGCTGCACTTCCATTGAATTCTTCAGCAGATTCACGGCAACACTCGCCACGCCGGGGACCGCACTGGTAGCTTTCTCGACGCGCGCCGAGCAGGCAGCGCATGTCATTCCTTGAACATTGAAAGATATCTTCATGGTGTATCTCCTCTTGGAGTTTTGTGATTGGGGGGGTGAACTGCTGGCCGAACGAACCGCCAACCAAACCGGCGGCAATCGGGATCCTCGCGGACGGCAACTACGGCGGTAGTCTCGGCGGCGGTCGATATCTGCACGAACGGGACAGTTGCAGCGGCAGTCAGCAGCAGTCGGGATCCGCACGAAAGCCAACTTGGCAGGCTGCAGTCGGGCACCAGCCGAGCAAACCCGCCCTTAGTGGGCGAAACGCTTGATGAGTTGCATGGCCTCGTCAATTACTTCGGTATCGCCTTCGCGTACGCGTTCGGTTACGCAGGTTTCCAGGTGGTCGCGCAGCAGCATTTCGGACACGGTATGCACAGCGCTTTCTGCAGCGGAAAGCTGAATGAGCACATCGCCGCAATAACGGTTGTCTTCGATCATGCTTTTCACACCATTCAGCTGACCGATGGCGCGATTCAGGCGCTTTTGCAATTCGCTTTGGAATTCGGCGCTGCGCTCCGTTGCCTTATGACGGCACTCGCATGTACGCTTTGGAGCTTCCGCTTTTTCCGAGCAGCATGCTTTGGACAATTCTTCGCTCATGGTGACCCTTTTCGCTGACGGGAACGAGAGAGCCTCTTCTCCCCTTCTTTGTTTTACGCTGCAACTATATACCCCTAGGGGGTATTGTCAATGCAAAAAGTACCAATGGGCTAACTTTTTTCATTGAGCGGAATGCTGGAGGTTCCGAGCGCGCGGGCCTCACTCGGCGGGGCCGCGTGACCGGCGCCTCCTTGCCGCCGTCCCGCCCTGAACCCTCCCCGCGAATGCCGACTCTCAAGATTCGGCGAGTCTATCGGCGTCAGAAACCCGCAAGCGGCGCTTCGCTGATGCTGGCTTTTCCGTCAGCGCTCGACACCCCACAACACCACGCACTCCTTTGGCAGCGTCACCCCGTCCGACAAGAAGCCGCCCGCGCCCCGTTCCGCCGCCCATAAGGGCGGCGCCGTGGTTGCGATCGCTCGCGCTGTTCGGCGGCGGATGGCAAGACCTGCGCACTATGCATGATTCGAGGGGCCCGTGCAGCGAAAAGTGCCCCTTCCTGGCAAGATATTCGCGCGGTGTATCCTCCAACGGCGATTTGCGGGGCATTTCGGATGCATGGCGCGCATATCTTGCCAAAGCCAGCTCATTTCGGATGCATGGCGTGCGAATCTTGCCGCGAACTGGCGGTTTTCCCGTCCGAGGCCGCTTTCGGGATGCATGGAGCGCAAAACTTGCCACGGATTGCCGCCCGAGAACGCACCGCGGCGGAATCTTGCCACGGCAAAGCGCCCGGGAACGCATCGCGCGAGAACCTTGTCACCGTCGGACGCCGGGGGAACGCATTTCGCGGGCATTTTGCCATCGGCGAGTGCCCGGGAACGCATCAGGACGAAATCTTGCCATTGCCAGGCGCCCACCAACAAACCAATGAAGAACTTGCATAACCGGCATCTAACAATTGTGTATAAAACACTCACCCGCAACCAAGCCGAGTACAATAAGGAGATTGGATTTTAGGGAGTTTTAGAATACATATGACCAATTCAAACGAACCACCGCGCCGACCAGCGCGTCGCCAACCAACACGCCGTTCCACCACGCCCCGCACTTCCGTGCCCAGCGCACGTGACGAGCTTGAGCGCGAACGCGAGTTATACAGCCAGCACGACCCCACGGCTTCGTTCATGCACGAACGCGTGCAGAACAAACCAGCAGGTCAGGAACGCGGCGCATCGTCCGCGTTCCCTGCGTATGCAGGTGCCGGCAACGATCATATTGCCCATTCGCGCGTTGCCACGAACCAGCCTGCCCAAACAAACCAGGGGCACACGGCCAATAGCAACATGTCCAACGTGTCGGCCTGGGATCAGCGCGCTTCCGCAAGCGCAAGCCAGCGCATGCCGCGGGTCGAGGGCCAGCGCCCCAACATGCAGGGCAGCCAGCGCATGCCGCGCGTTGCAATACCGCAAGATGCTAACCAGCACGTAGGCGCAGGCGACCCTTCCACAAGCCAGCGCATGCCGCGCATGCAGCAAAACTACAACGAGCAGGCGCGCCCATCCCGCCGCGTTGCCAACAGCCAGCGCGGTCAGCGCCCCAGCGCCCAGGCAAGCCAGCGTATGCCGCGCGTTGAAGGTCAGCGCCCCTCCGCGGCTCAACGCCAACAGCGCCCCGTTCGTCGCGGTGCCGCAGCTTCGCAACCCAGCCAGAGCATGCGCGTCCAGGCAGCACAGCCGCAGCAAAGCCAGCCTTCGCAGCAGATACCCGTAGTGCAAAACATGCGTGGCAACGACCCGTCTGCCTATTCGCGCGCTAAATACCAGCGCACCAAAGAAGACGCCCAAAAGGCTTCGCCCACCAACGCATCCACATACCAGGCAGCTCGCTACCTGGGCAACAACAACTATGCGCCCAAGCAGAAGGCCGACTTCTTTACGCGCGGCAGCCTTATCGCCGTTGCTGTTGTTGTGGTGCTTGCCATCGTTGGCGTATTCGCCTTCAACAACTGGATGGGGTCGAAGCCGGTTGAGGTCACGCTAAACGGCGACCAGGTAACCATTTCGGGCGCCGAGCGCAGCGTTGGCGGCCTTCTGGACAACAACGTGGTTTCGGTAACGCCTGGCAACTACGTGGCCGTCGATGGCAGCACCATCCGTCAAGGTGAAGGCACTCGCTGCACCGCAAAGGTGAACGGAAACGACACCGACGATATGGGCATGCACTTGAACGGCGGCGACAAGATCGAGATCTCCAATGGCACCGACATCACCGAGCCCTACACCGACAGCGAACCCCAAACCCTTCCGCACAAAACGGAACTGAAGGGCGTTGGCGCAGTTCACCTGTACAGCAACAATGCCCAGGACGGCGAACAGGTAACGCGCACAGGCAAGGAATCGGGCATCACCGCCACGGTTACCACCAAAGAACCGGTCGACAACATCGTTCAGTACTACAACGTGAACAGCAACGGCGACAAGGTTATTGCGCTCACGTTCGACGACGGCCCATGGGATAAGCAAACCGACGAGATCCTGGACATCCTTGAACAGAACGATGCCAAGGCTACCTTCTTTACCGTTGGCCAATGCATTAGCGGGCATGAAAAGGAACTGCAGCGCGCCGCAAGCATGGGCTGCGAAATTGGCACTCACACGTGGGACCACGCAGAGGGTAGCGGCGAAGGCGTAAGCCTTATCAAGATGTCGACCGACGAACGCAAGCAGGAAGTGCAGAAGGGTCTGGAGGCAATCAAGAACGCCACCGGCCAGGAAGCAAGCACTATTTTCCGTTGCCCGGGCGGTAACTTCGACACTTCTGTTGCCACCGACCTTGAAGGCATTGTAACGGCAGAAATTGGCTGGAACGTTGATACCACCGACTGGAAGAAGCCCGGCGCCGACGTTATTGCCCAGCGCATCCAGAGCGCCGGCCCCGGCAACATCATCCTGATGCACGACGGCGGCGGCGACCGCAGCCAGACCATCGAAGGCCTTCGCCAGGCGCTCCCTAAGTTGAAGGAACAAGGCTACAGCTTCATCACCGTACAGGAACTGCTGGAAAAGTACCCCTATCAAGAGGGCCAAACGAATTAGAGAAAATCAGCATAAAAAAGAATAAAAAATGTACCACTGCGAGCGAGCCGTGGTACAGATACATAGCATGGGGAACAATCGAGATGAAAGATTGTTCCCCATTTTTTTATATTTTCGATAAGTAGATTTACTTTTCGATTGCATAAACGCTGTACGTAATTTTTACGGTCATGTCAGACTCAGCGATGATTGCATCGAAGATGAGCTGCGTTTTATAGCTCGATACCTGCTCCACACGGGGTGATAAGTGGTATGTCGTTTCAATGGCAGCAGTATCAGATTCCACCATGCAGTCCATGGCTGCGTATGCTGACGTTTCGGTAGGGAACGAATGTGCTGTGTAGCCGGATTCGTTGCTGGATTCACGGATTAAGATATACGTAGGTTTTGTCATAACAGATACGTCCTTTCTGAAATGTGAAATATGGTTTTACGCAGACCTGCACTCGGACGAGGTGCCGTATTAAACCGCTCTCCCTGTTCCTCGGGCACGGGAAGCAAGGAGAGCGGTCCTCTTCGCCTATGGTATAGCGGCTGACGCCGAACCTCGTACACACGCTTCATTGCAAACGCGGCTCAGCTCGCAAAGTGGGAATCGAGCACCTACCCTTACTTTCCTGCCTGGTTGGTGCTAGTTCGGACTTCTACCGATTTCGCGATATAGGCAGGGCGGCGCTTGGTTTCGATGTAGATGCGTGCGATGTATTCGCCGATCACACCCAGCGTTACCAAAATGAGCCCGCCCATCAAAAGGAGCACGCACAGAAGCGTAGGATAGCCCGATGGCATGGCGGGGTTGATAAATTGCTCGACAACGACTTCGACCAGCAGAACCAACCCGACAAGCGTGGCAACGAGACCCGCCACCGCGGCAATTTTCAGCGGAAACGTGGTAAACGAAAGCACTCCGCCGATGCCGTAGCGCATTAGTTTCCGGAACGACCACTTCGTTTCGCCCTCAACGCGATTTGCCGGCGTGTAGGGAAACGGCAACGTCTCGAAACCTACCCAGGCAAACATGCCTTTCGAAAAGCGGAAGCTTTCCGGCATAGAAAGAAGCGCATCGGCCACCCTGCGGTGGAACACGCGAAAATCGGAGGCATCGGGCATGACATTGAGCCGAGAAGTTGCATCGAACGTTTTGTAGAACGCGTGCTTGAAGAAGCTCAGCACCGCACCTTCGTTTCGATGCTCTTGGAATGCGGCTACGCAATCGGCGCTAGGGTTGGCCTGCAGCATGCGGTACATTTCAAGCAACGTTGCAGGAGGCTGTTGCAAATCTGCGTCCATCAGGCCAACCGCATCCCCTTCGGCATGTTGAAGGCCTGCGAGCAGGGCGCTTTCCTTGCCGAAGTTGCGGGAAAAATCGACCACAACGATACGTTCGGCCGATGCAGGAGTGGGCAGCTCATGCAGCAGGTGCGACGTACCGTCGGAGCTGCCGTCGTTCACTAAAACCAGCTCGTACGACACTCCCGAGGTGGCAAAAGCATCATCCACCGCGCCGAACAGCAGCGGCAGCGATCCTTCTTCGTTGTAGCATGGCACGACAATGGAAAGATCCACCGCAAGCCCCCTTTTCGCTTGATTACCGCGTCCGATTGTACGCCTAGCAGCAAAACAAACCCAGCGTGTTGCCGAAATGCAACATCCTAGAAAAATAGGGGTGGCTATCGTTTTCCCGCTTTCGATTTGGCGTCAGGTTGCAATGGAATCTGCGCGTGGGGTTCGGTACCAGCCACTATGCCACAAGTGAAAAAGCGAGACCTGCCCCCTATTTTCTCACCTGCCGGATTTCAGTTTCACAAACACGTTGTGCAAGGCGCCGTTCTTGGCAGCATGAATAGCACCGCCTAGCGCCAGGCACTTCGACGCATTACGCTGTTGCAGGGGCTTCAAGCACAGGCGCAACGCCTGACTGTCGGCTTGCGCACAGGGCACCAACTCGTTGAACAACTCATCGGCGAACACACCTTGCAGCCATTCCTTCTGCGCAGAGCCGCTCATGCCGCTTTCCTTCTGCTTGTTGCGCTCCAACGCCGAAAGAATGTAGCGAGCATACAGCGCACCAAGCGTGGCCTTGGCGCCGACATCAAGCAAGCCCCATGAATCCAGCTGGTTGCGCAACATTTCAATGCGCGCGCGATGCACCTCGTAGTAACGCGGTACAAACTTGCTGGTTAGGTTGCCCGTCTCGCGCTTGGCGTAGCGATATAGCGGTGCGCCAATCACGTTCAGGCCAGGCAAATCTTGGAACACGCGGATGTTGAATTCAATATCTTCGATAAGCGGCAAACCTTCGGTAAAGGTAAAGCCGCCCTGTTGCAGGTAGCTGCGCTCGTACACCTTGTTCCAGGCGTAGCCGTAATGCGTACCCTTTTCGAACTTCAACACGTGCTTACGCAGCTTGGTTTTCCCCAAATGCGCCGATTCCTGGCTGAAAGTGAATTCCTGCACGCGTTCTACCTTGCCACCAGCGTCGTAGAATTCTTCCACATGACCCACCATAACCACTGGCGCTTCGTGCTGCTGAAGCGAGTTGTACACGCTCTGCAGAAAGGTGAAATCGTAGCGATCGTCGGGGTCGGGAAACCACACATAGCGCCCCCGAGCAGCAGCAAAACCCGTATTGCGCGCCGCCGAAAGCCCTCGGTTCACCTCGTGCGATACAACGCGAATGCGCGCATCGGCGGCGGCGAACTGCTGCGCGATGGCCAAGCTGCCGTCGGGCGAGCAATCGTTCACCACAATGGCTTCCCAATCGGTGAACAGCTGGTCTTGCAAATCGCCCAAGGCGGCGGCAAGGTAAGGCTCGGAGCTATACGTGGGCAAAACAACCGAAAAGAACGGAGCGCTGGGGGGTTGGGCTGCGGCATGTGCGGCGCTCACCAAGCCCGTAGCTTCTGCAGCGCCTGCACCGCTACGGGCAGCATCGGCATAGGCAGCTGCATCGCCGCACCCATGCGCAGCGGCAGCGTCCGCGGCATCGACGCTCACGGCGCCATTACGCCCCCGCGAGACGGACATACCGCTCGCTTCGCCCTTGCCGTGATGTCGTTTTCCCATATGCCCAGCGCCCCTCATGAACTCTAAACGCTTCGGCGTCAGCGCGCGCCGCTATTCCGAATACTTGCTTATGTCAGATATCTTAACAACTACAACGCCGTCGATGGTTGTCACCGAATCATTGGCGGGATACAGCGACATGTTCGCGAATTCACTGGAGCAAATAACCTTGGCGCATTCGTCAAACGAGCAGTAGTTGAAGCTCTGCCCCGCAAACTGCTTCATTATCACGTCCCAAGAACGCATGTTGTTCTGGTAATGATTGTCCCAAACCATGCCCCACTTCGCATAGCTGCTTGCGTGAACGTAGGAATCGCTGGTGTTTGGGAAGTTGCCCGCTTCGGGCTTGCCGGCAATCAATACCTTCGCGCCCGCTTGCACATCGGGGTTTGCGTCGAGCATGCCGGCAATTCGGGTGGCCAAAGAAGCGGTTTGGTTCTGGCATGCCTGCATAACCTCGGCATCCGCATTCGACTGCAGCGCATACGACCACGCCCCTACGGCAATAAGACAACAGCAGCCGATGGACATCGCCTTTGCGGGCACGCGTGGGCACGCATTGCCTCGATCAGGCGAATTGAGCAAAAGCTGCACCAACAAGGGCAGAAGTAGAAACGAAGCCATGAAACCGCCCAGCATAAGCGGGGTGGGATACCCGTAGCTGGGAACGATAACCAAGATAACGTTGGCAGCAAAGGGGATAAGCACAACGCAGAGCAGCGCCATAGCGCTCGCCCCCAAACGCTTCACACCGTTCATCGTAGCAAGACGGACAAACGCAACCGCCACAACAATCATGCAGGCAGCCGCCACGTACACCCAGCCGAAATGGTTCCCGAAAATGCCGTGGCTGAACAATGCGTCGGAAAAGGCAACGTATGCACTGGGGACAGACAACGTCAAAGAACCAAGAATGCTGCCAGCGCCAACCGAGGAAGCTCCGCCATAAGCGGAAAGGCCAATGCCCAACACAAACAGCGAAATCTCGGTAAGCGCGTAGTACAGTACGGCACCAGCCGCGCACACCGCAATGGCAACACCGAAGAACACCGCAAGCTGCTTGGCACTGAGCGAATCGGCGCTGCAGCCTTCTTCACGGTAGGGGTTCTGAACTTCGCCACGAGCATCGCATGCCGGCGACGTCAGCGATTCAGAGCAGCCGCCCATAAGAGAGCGAACCATCACCAGCAGCACCGCAACGCAAAACACGCCCAAGCTAGCTTGATAGCAACCGAGCGAAAACGCCAACAACGCAACCGCCCCAACAAGGGCAACTGGCTTGCCAACAGCCCCAACGCGCCCTACCAGGCATGCTGCCAGCACCGCGCATAAAAACGAGAGCGCGTACGAATTCGAGCAGTAGTAGTACGTGATGCAGCAGGAAACGAAGGGCGAAGCGATGAACAGAATCGAAGAAGCGTACCGCAAGCAAGCGCGCTTGATGCCCAGCCCATCTATCAGCGCAACAACGCCCAGCGTAAACAGGGCAATGGTGATTGCGGAGGTAAGAATAGGCGAGCACAGCCCAAACTTAGCGCAGGCAGCAAACAGCAAGCCCCAACGCCCCAAGCTAATATCCCAAGCATGCGGAATAAAGCTTCCGTATCCATTGGGGTTGCTCGAAGAAACAACCGCATCGGGGTTCGAAAGGCCGTTCAGGTACATCTGCGCATGACAGATCATGCCCACCGCAAAGCACACCACCAGCAATTTTGCGTTGCGAGTAAACCAGAGCTTCACCTTGGAAAACCCCGTTTTCTCTGCCGTTGATTCACTTTCTAACCCCAAGATAACCTCCCGATGCTTTCAGCGAGAACCTGGTACCTGTCCCTTTTCCCACCGCGGAAAGTCTACTCCCCCTCAAGGTTATTCGCCTCGAGTTTCAGATCCTGTTACCAACAAAGCGTTTAACAGCAACATGGGAAACAGCATTCGTCAAACAAGCCACCGGCACATGGGGCCCATTAGCCCCAGCCCATTTTTATCTCTTTTTGCCAGAGACGCACCGGCGGAACAGGCAACCCGAGCCATAACCTTTATCATAGAAATGCTGAACAAAAACGCACGCTGCGCAGCAATAGCGAAAGGATCCGCCGTGCCCGCAATTAGCTTGCTTATACCCATTTACAACGTGGAGAAATACCTGCGCGAATGCCTAGATTCCGTGCTGGCCCAAAGCTTCACCGATTTCGAGGCAATCTGCATTAACGACGGCAGCACCGACAGCTCCCGCGCCATTGTGCAGGAATACCTTGATGCAGACGGCCGCTTCCGCGTGATTGACAAGGCCAATTCCGGCTATGGAGCATCCATGAACCAAGGACTTGATGCGGCAACGGGCAAATACGTAGCCATCTTGGAATCGGACGATGCGTTCACGCCCGACGCGTTGGAGGTGCTGTACAACCTGGCAACCACGCACAACGCACAGGCGGTAAAGGCTGACTTCTGGTTCTACTGGAGCCAGAACGAAAAGCTGGAGCCCTGCCATGTAATTAGCGAAGGGCTCTGCGGCAAGCTGGTTAACCCTCAGGAAGTGTTTGAACCTTTCTATGCAAAGCCATCTATTTGGTCGGGCATGTACAACCGCACCTTCCTACAGGAAAATGACATTCGCTTCCTGGAGACGCCAGGTGCGTCGTACCAGGATGCGGGCTTCGCCTTTAAGGTATGGGCCGCCGCCGAACGAGCCGCATTCAGCGCCACGCAAATTTTGAAGTATCGCCAGGACAACGAAGCTTCATCGGTAAATTCCCCCGGCAAGGTGTATTGCGTGTGCGACGAGTACGCCGAAATGCAGCGCTGGCTTGATGCGCGCCCGGCAAAAAAGCAGCATCTACAAGGCGTGCTGGAGCGCATGAAATTCAACAGCTACCTGTGGAACTACGATCGCCTTTCCGCCGAACTGCGCGCCGAATTTTTGAAGCACGCCGCGCAGGAGCTGAAGGCCGATTTGGACGCCGACCGCGTTGACCTGGCGCTGTTTGAGCCTTGGGCCGAAGCCGACCTTCGCGCGCTTATTAAAAAGCCCGAAACCTTTGCAAAGTGCCGCACCGAATACGCAGCGCCCGGCAAGCTGAACACCTTCAAGCACTATTACCGCATTGGCGGCCTGCCTCTTATTGCAAAGCTGCTGAAAAACAAGGTGGCGAAATAGCCCATGGCGGTCGAAGAACCAACGGTCATCCGCGCCGAAGGCGCTCCCGAGCACCCCGTTCTTTCCATAATCGTGCCCGTATATAACGTGGAAGACTATCTGGATGCCTGCCTTGATTCGCTACAGGCACAGACCTTCGGCGATATCGAAATGGTTTGTGTAAACGATGGTAGCCCCGATGGCTCACGTGAAATCCTGGCAAAGCGCCAGAAGGAAGATGCACGCATCGTTATCGTAGATAAGCCAAACGGCGGCCTCTCCTCTGCGCGTAATATGGGAATCAATGCGGCATGCGGAACCTACATTGGCTTTCTTGATGCAGACGACCGCTTCACGCCCAATGCCTGCCAGCGCATTGCCGAAGCGTTCGCCGAAACCGATGCCGACGTGGTGACTTTTGGCGGCTATTGCAACCCCGCTGAAGCCGCAACCCCCTGGATAACGCTGAAGTTAAACCCGCGCGATGTGGTGTATGACGGCTTCCAACCTGCCCTGATGTTCGAGGAGCAGAGCACTCCCTACATCCGCACCACCTGCCGTAAAGCGTTCCTAGATGAATGCGGCATTCGCTTCGAAGAAGCGTTGCCCTTCGGCGAGGATCAGGTGTTTTTCTTTGATATCTACCCCAATTCAAGGAAAACGACACTGATAAGCGACAAGCTGTACGAGTATCGCATCGAGCGCGAAGGATCGCTTACGTCGAAAACCAATGACGACTTGGAAGCAAAGAGCCGCAAGCACTTACCCATGACCCAGCGCATTTTCGGTGCCTGGAAAAAGCGCTTTGGGTTGGATGAATACAGCACCGAGATTGTAAGCTGGTCTATCGAATTCGTGCTGTATGGACTGTTCTGCTTGCCAGAGGGCGTACGCAACGAGCTGCTGCCCGAATACGCCCGTATCTTCCGCGAGTTTTGGGGCAACGGAAGCACCAGTGCATTGCAGCTGAAGAAGCACGACCGCAAGCTGCTGGAAGTTACCCTGAGCGGGAAGCCCGTAAGCAATGCCCAAGCAATACGCCTACGAGCCGGCTGGTTCCTGGAGAAGTACGGAGCAAAAGCTGTTGTGGGCAAAGTGCTGGGGATGAACTAGAACAGCACCCTGCCATTCAACTGCTTGCCACCAGGGCTCAGCTGGTCGAAATCGTCAATCAACTCAAGCAGCGAGATTTTACCTGTCGCGCTATTGCCTTGAAGAATGGTCAGATTGCGGCGAATAGCAAACTTAACCTGAACTTTGTTGCTGCGCACCGCAACCCGATGTTCGCCCCTCACAATGCGACCTACTCGAGGCATTTAGCACCTACAAGCACCAGCTCGTCCATAGAGTGGATGATTTCACCCGTATTGGCAATTGTTGCAGTAAAACGCCTGCCGCTAAAATCCATAAGGTGGTACAAGTTGATGGTAATGCCATGCTTCTTCGCTATAGAAAGAATCCAGCAAACGCAATTGTCGCCGCAGTTAGAAGCGTTGTAGACGCGCTCAGGGAGGAACTGCATCAACAGAAGCGTTTTCAGACCGCTAGAGAGCTTCTCGGGAAGAATAACACCCAGCATCTTTGTTTCGGTAGTATTAGAACCCGACACGGTGCTCTTATCGACGGAGGCGATCATCTTCTGGACAAAAGAATCGCTAAGCTACTCGTCCGAATAGGTATTGCTGAAATAGACCGAGGCATTGCAAACGACCCGCCCATATCGCCGAAATGAATTGTGAGCATGCGCTCCTCCGGTCAAATTTGCTTATCAAACTTTGACTTTAAACGTTTTAAGAAATAGAGCTTTACTCCAACGATAAAAAAGAGCAGATTCAAATCCAATTGCAGCCGCAATAGGAACCGAAAGCAGGCTCCATACGCCCGTTAACCTCAATCGGCAATGCAAACCTAATCAGCACCGCAAACCCACCGTACTCATCTTGGCCCATAGCACGAAACGAAGCCGCATTGCACTCGGTATCTCAACCTGCACCTGGTCAATATTCATACCCCGCAATAATCCAATAACCTACCCAAGGAAGGCAGTTTTCGGATCCCCCCTAAAGAGAAAGCGACAAGCTTATCTAATGGTTTCAACATTCCCATTTTCATCGGGCTTGAAACTCAGCATTAAGAAATATATGACCAGCAACGAATCTCCGAAAAAGCTCACAGAGAACAGAAGCCACATAGAGAAATGAGCATCTGATGGCAAATTGCCATCCGCGAAAGAAGAGACGAAAAAGCCTACACAAAGCAGAATAAAGCTGATGCGATTTTTAGATATATCATTCACATAGCTGTGAACCTCACCTATGGGCATCGTACTTCCTTGAGCCCTGCCCCACGATATCGGCCTTGGCTTCAGGGCCTCCCTCCTCAAAGAGCCTCCCAAAGAGTCCCAAAGCAATATTGCGGAGCCAGCAAACAACAAGGATTCAGAAAGAGCGGATAGAACCGGGAGATGCCCGTACCGAGCAGCAAGACCAATTGCCTCAAAAACTGTTAAAGCAGAAACCGCAAACATAACAACAGTAGCCAAGATAATCGCCAAGCATTGCTTGTCTTTAAATTGAACATGCCGCGAAGCTCGTTTAACCTCATGCATCTTTTTTCTAATTCGATTCATAGATTTAACCCCTACTCGTTCAGCTTCCACAATACTTTCTTTTCAAATAAGCATCGAGAGTATTATGGCCCTGTAAGTGAATTAAAGTGTCCAACACAATGGACACGATAGCCCGTAAGTCCGATATAAAGTCGGCGACTACGCCAAGCAGCCTCGAATCTGCCACCACTCAGCCGCCAAGCACGTACTTAAGCTTGATGCCGTCCATTGGGACCCCAATGTCGCGCTACCCTACAGCAACGATGTCGTACCCAATTTATGGGCAGACAGTGCCCTCGGTAAAACAATAAAATTCGGCGACGTACTTCTTGAATCCCACAGAATGCTTGGGCAATGAAGAGCCCAAGCCGCCTGACATCATGTCAAAATGGGAACCAAAGCGGCAACGAATCCGGAGCGGATTCAGATTCGCCAGCGCAATATTCTGTTCAGGTATATAACGCTGGCCGATGCAACGCTTAAATCAATCACAACATATGAGTTCTGCGAAGCGCATAAAGACAACAACGAGGCGTACCTCGATAGAGGAAGCTACAACCCTGATGGGAAATACCCCGATTGCATTCCGACATTGATTGGAGAAATGAACCGCATTTTAGGCAGAACCAGCAAGCCGAAGCGCAACAAGCCCTATCTAGACCACCACGCAAACAGGCACGACAACGCTCCTCTATGGGTAACCATGAACAACCTCGATCTAGATAAGGCTTTTCGCTTTTACGACTATCTCCCAAAATCAATCAGATTCTCAATCGCAAGAAGATTCCAGGCTTTATATGCTGAAACGCACTTTGAGGACAAGAGCATCACCCATAAAGACTTGAAAAACGCTTTTGACCATATCAAAGATTTCAGAAATCGATGCCCCACGACGAACGTCTCTACTGCGCCCGAATTACAAATCAGGCAGCACCAAATTCAAGGGCGTTATCGACGACCTAGAACTCGTCTTAACGGCCGAACAATTCAGTTGCCTAACAAAGGGCATCACGAATATCATTACCGAAACGAAATCCACAATCCACACAATAGAACCCAAGGACATACTTGCATTGATAGGTTATTCATCCCTGGAGGAGCCTGCCCTTTCATGATTGCATACCGTTAGCCTGAGATACTAGCAATGGCTTCAGTCGGTTCTGTTTTCGTACCCTTCCCCCATTCGATCATTGAACGGTTTAGAACCTCTCCCCAAAAGAGCGCTTGGCTTCTCATTCTTCTTTATTTCGGAAATCTACCCGTCATAGTTCTCCTATTGCCCCAAAAACCATGGAACCGTACTTTTGCAATCGTTTACAAGACCATAAACCAGCCTAGCATTTCTGGGCCATTCTCGAACTCGATAACCCTCCGCACGTTTTTCGAATGAGTCAGGAATCTTGCCCCTAGCTGGAATCACCCCCCATTACAGTTCGAGGTAAGCCGCCGATGAACTTCGGTGGCGAGCATTCGGCGCATTGGATTGGCTACACTATGCTGGACAGATTTGTGAGGGCCGCGAGAGCGAGGAGGGGCCTATGGCCGACCCGAAGCATCCCAGGCATTTCAGCGACGACTTCAAGCGTCAGATAGTGGAGCTCATAAACGCAGGGAAGCCCAAATCGGACGTGATGCGGGAGTGCGACCTGCGCAAGAGCACCGTCGACAGGTGGGTGAAGGCGATAAACGGATCGGGATCGCCGCATGCGGCCGACAACCGCACGCCGGAGCAGAACCGCATCATCGAGCTCGAGCGGGAGAACCGTCGGCTTCGCATGGAGGTCGACGTTTTAAAACAAGCGGCGCTGATATTCGCACGAAAATGACGGTGATAGCGGCGAACGCCGACCGCTACCCGGTATCGGCGCAATGCGAGATCCTCGGCGTTGCGCGCTCCACCTACTACTCGATGCGCCTCCGCGTCGAGGCCCCGAAGCCTCCCGACCCCATCGAGCGCGACGTGATCGCAGCGCACGAGGCCAGCCATGGCCGCTACGGCGCGAGCAAGATAAAGGCGGCGCTGTCGCGGGCCGGCATAACCGCCAGTCGCAGGCGCATCTGCCGGATAATGAGGGAAACGGCCTGGTCAGCGCGTACGGGAGCAAAAGGTTCAAGCGTCATCGCGACGTGCCCAACGGGGCCGACGTGCCGAACGTGGTGGCGAGGCGCTTCGGCGGCCGCGCGCCGCGCACCCACGCGTGCAGCGACTTGACCTACGTGCGCGTCGGAGGAGGCTGGAACTGCGTCTGCCTGCTGGTCGACCTGCGCAACCGCGAGATAATGGGGCATTCCGCGGGGCCGCGCAAGGATGCCGACCTAGTGAGGGCGGCGTTCGCGACGCTCGAGCTCCCGATGTCCGACATCAAGGTGTTCCACACGGACAGGGGCTCCGAGTTCGACAACGCGAAGATAGACGAGATGCTCGATGCCTTCGGCATCGAGCGGTCGCTGTTGAGAAAGGGAGCCCATACGACAACGCCGTCGACGAGTCGACGAACAAGATACTGAAGGCGGAGTTCGTCTACCGTGAGGCGTTCGGCACGACCCGTGAGCTGCAGGTCAAGCTGGCGGACTACGTGCATTGGTACAACAATTTCAGGCTGCATTCGACTTTAGGCTACATGGCCTCGGTCGAGTTCAGGAAAGCAGGTTTGGTTCTCTCGGAATTGCCCAAGTAGGCGCAGCCAATCCAAACGTCGATATCGTCGGTGTCGGCGTCGCGCCAGGGCAACAAGCGCCTGAAGAACCTGCTCATCTTCTCATGCAACTGCCTCGCCTGAACCAATGGCCGATGGGGCGAGTACTACGCGCGCTGCCACGCCCGAGGCATGCCGCACGGCAAGGCGCTGAAGGCCGTCGCGAGAAAGAGGCTCAAGGTGATTTACACGGTCATGAGGGACGAGGTTCCGTACGTCGCGTAGGCCGGTTCGCCGCATAAGAACAATTCGGCCCTCCGGGGCCCGCGCGAGCATGCCCCAATTTCCCATCCGAATCGGAGAATTGGGGTTGACTAAACTATAGGAACACCCCCCCCCAAAAAAAAAATCCAAGCGATTAAAACGAAGATCTGAACCGGACACCTGCGTAAAACCGTTGACGATACCCTGTAGGTCAGCCCTTCGCGTAATGTTCGTCGTATTCGGAATCGCGGAAATTCGCACTTTTTAAAATACAGGCTAGTGCTTTCTCGAAAATTTGATTCATCCTACCGAGTCGCAGAAACTCCAGCAGAGCCCCCCCCGATAGATCAATTCGTGAATTTACTAGCCCCATATGTCGCCGTAATCAAATAGTTGTTTGTATGTTGGCGTATTTTCGGTTGAAACGGACTCTACCAACGAAAACTCGCCGTGAACAATTTTGAATATCAGAAACGAATCAGAAAATACTGTCGTGAGATACGTATCGAACCCAGGACATATCTTCTCCCGATATAGAAACAGATTTCTGAAATCGTTATTCATCGCGACTCTTATAGTCTCTATGGGGTCTTCGGAGTGAACCTCTTGATCAAACGAAAAAATGTAGGGGAACAACATCAGAATATGTTTCTCCACTTCAACGACTTCAAGAACCTGCGGTATGTCGTTTTGGACATTGGTACGGTTCACTTTAGCGCGTCGAGCCTTTACAAGGTCATCGACAGATAGCCCACGCATTGCAGCATGGAGTCTCGTTGCTCTGACCTTTCCTCCAGGTTTTTTACATTCGGTATACGCTACGAGTCCAGAAGCGAAAACAATAGGCTGTTCTTTGAGAATGCTGACTGCCATCAACTTGGTTTGCGAATCAAGCAATTTGAAATCTAATTCGTATTCCTCAGAAATAGCGTCACATTGGCCCGCTTCCTCCGATGGAGGTCCACTGTATATTGATTTGCCCTTATCCAGAAAATAGGCGGAGCTGTTGACTAACTCACGTAAATAGATTTCATAGTTACTATCCGGGATTCCTTCTACGAAATTACTGACGACAGCAGATGGCGGCATTGGCTTTATCGTCAACTCAAGATCGCGCACGACCTCCCCCCCCTACGTAGAATTAAAGTCATTTATGAACAACAGTAAAATGGGGGCCTTTCGCCAATCCTTGAAGATCGCCAAGTATCGCCTCCGTTTATCGGCCAAATATTGTCAAACGCAGATAGCGAGCCCGCCTCGCACTAATCAGGAGCGCACCAGAAACGGTCGCCTCGACATTGGGATATCATCCGATCTTCTTGCAAAAACGCCGTCATCGCAGGTGAGATCGTTTGAGTATTTCTTCCTCTTTTTCCCATTCCTTCTCAAGCTGCTCTTTATATTGGTAGCTTTCCCTACTCGCAAGCTTTCTCATCCTTCCAACCTCGAATAGGCCATCCCACTTCACGTGAATATGCTCGAAATGGCAATAGTTAACCTCATCGGTACATACAGGCAAAGCGACTGCTCCTTCAGTAACTTTCATGAGGTGATAAGGGTACTGACAACGCAATATCGCATTATTCGACTCAATTTTTTGAGACGATTTATCCCAGCACAACAATATAAATTGGACGCTATTAAACCTAAAAGCATATGAGAGCTGCAGGTCTTGAAAGTGTTCCGTCTCTACATCTTCATTAAGAACTATTTTGCCTGTGTCGTAATCAATATGTAGCACAGTACTGTTTGAAAGAAAGAGGGGATCTTTGCACCAACGCAATTTAAGATTCCCAAACGCTGCATCTGGAAGAGGGGTGACATTTACAGCAAGTCCGCAAAGTACGGTCACGTTTCCTTTTGGTGAATCATCCGTTTCGTTCAAGAGATAATGAAGCATTTCATCATCAAAAAACGCGCAGCTTTCCGAGTGCGCCCTTAAATCGTTAAATGCGTACTTGAGTAGCATTTTCTGAACCATGACATAGTTGAATTCGATTTCAAGCTCGTCGTTTTCAGCATACTTTCGAGTGAAGTACTGGCTAATAAGATTTTTAGCATAATCATCAATATAAGAAAGTTTCTCGTTGTTGCATTTCGCGCATACATCCTTAACCACCGGATCGGCTTGGTGTACCACGCCTCTCGTCTCATCAAGTGTTAGATAGCATTCTGGAAACAGGTCCAATACTGAGCACGAAATGATGTGCTCTTTGGTTCCTTTTGCCTCTTTCCCACAATATGCACATTTCATTCCTGGAATTTCCTTTATTTCGTTCGAAAGCAGCTCGGATTATCTATTCGCCAAATATAGCATCACCAATAGACAAAAGGTTATTTCGGTGGTTCCCATTTCGTAGACAGAGCAATTTTATTTTTCATACTTCGGTGAATTCATCTGCGTAAGAATTGATTGTTTTACACAGGTAAGACATGGAGCCAGTCGCCGAAAAGAAAGCCTTCGACCCTAGCGACCCGTCGGAAGGAGTTATCTTGTGCTAGCAAATAACCCAAATTGGACTGGGAGAATATAATGGACGCAGAGAATCGATCGCTTTGATTGGCAAAGTGTTCAAGCTATGCCAGGAAAACGCTACGACGGGCAATTCAAACTCTCCGCCGCGAGATTGGCCCTCGAGGAGTTAATCCCAGTTAAGAGGCTGACTGACCAGCTCGACGTACCGTGGTATACCTTCAGGAGGTGGGCGGCGGAATATGAGAACGACAGCGAGGATACGTCCCCCGGAAGTTGCAATCCCACCATAAACAAGGACTACGAGATACCGAATTTCAAGAAGGGGGACGGGGAGCTCCAGCCAAGATAGACAGGGTCAAGGGCGAATTCAACCGCCCTTGACCCTTCATTGCCTATTGACAATGTCCTGCTCATAGTAAAAACAACACGAAAAACGCACTCGCAACAGCACGAAACTTTTAACTCTGCCCAAGATGCGAGAGGCACTCCTTTATTTCTTCCATAGAAAGACCGAACTCACGAATCACCTCTCTGTGAATGGCAATAGCATTTTCGCCAACGCCATCCTTATAATGAGGCAGCCCCAAACACCACACAAAAACCTCTTCAAGCGATGCCTCATCGAATGATATCTCAAAGCACCCAGCAAAAGACGATTGAGCTTTTCCTGGAGTAATTTTCTTATCACCAAAACCAACGGAAACAGCATTGATATAGCACTTGATAAGCCATATTTTCGAACAGTTATTTTGGTGGATAAAGTGAGATTGCGGATATTTCCTTAAATAACTATTAATTATCATGTTTGAGTAAAGCATCTCAAATGCTTTACGTCTTATCGTACATTTATATGCTCCAAAGACAATCCCGAATTGCCTGATAAGCTGCATTTCTAATGCGCTATGCCCCCGTAAATGAATATTAGATTTAGAAGCATCGCTTGACCTCCACCCCTTTCTCTTCTCGCTTCTGCGCTTAAATACCCTCTTAATTGTTTCGCCCGAAATAAATAGATGGCTGTACTCGCTCCTACCGAAGAAATCCTTATCTTCCATGAAGCATACCAAATCGTATTTTCGCTTTAGCCCTGATGACACAGTGCGTAGCGCGTCGTCTATCGAGCATAGGCGGGCAAAATGACTCCTACATTCCGATATTGACCTAATCTCAAACCTGCATCTTGTCACCGAAATCAACGTAAGAAGCTCAAAGACCAGAGATCCAAAGCGCAAAACGATACTGGCATTCAACTCAGCTATCACCAAAACAATCATTGCGGTTAAATGAAGCAAGATATGGTATTGAAAGAGCAATTTAAAAGCAAAATCACAGACTTTCTCCAAGATTGAGAAAGTGCGCAATAGTTCTTCGTCGGCATTAAATATTTCTAAAACCAAAAAGCTCACAATCAGCGCAGAAGCGCACGAATATCCTATCCCCATTGTTCCGCATGCGCCAACCGAATAGGACAAGAAGTAAACCAAAGATATTTTGCTTTTCTCTTTCGACAGCTCAGGGCTCGCAACAGCAACAAGAAGGAGAACCACAAACAAAACAAAGAGATTATTTTTAAAAAATACGTCCAAAATCTACCCCATTACAACCTGAGATAAGCCGCCGTTGAACTCCAGTGGCAAACATTCGGCGCATTGCCTACGATACGGGCAGGCCCCGAGGGGTCGCTGGCAGGATGCCTCCGAACGGCCGCCTGCCCCTGCCCCAAAGAGGGCTCGGGAGCGTTGCACCGCCGCCCCGAACGACTGACAGGAAACTGCCGGGTGCGGGCACCACGGCCAGATAATGCGGGTGTCGCAGGGAGGGCTTCCGATCGACCTAACGATCGGAAGATACCACTATGACACCACCTAGAAGGTCGGAAACCGTCATAGGACTCGACGTCGAGTAGCCTCTCGGTCTGGGCGTGCACCACCTCGGCATGGGGTGGCCCCTAATTTCTCATGAAGCTTCACAGCCTTCTGCTTGAACTCGGATCGTGTACTTGGGCGATGGGAGTTCTCGTGACTGCTTCCAATCCTCCGGTGTTCTCATCATGCGAAACGGAAATCGACTTGCCAACGAAAATGGCGCAGATTCAACATGAGATGTTATTGGTTTGATCAAGGAGTCCTTAGACCCGATGAGCCCGAACGAGTACCGCAGGGGCTTGGGCTACGTCTTATGGGCGGTCCAGGAAATTGTCCGTATCCCTATATCGCGACAAATCTAGTTTCTACTTCCGCTAGCATGCCTCGCAACCAACTGAGAACCTCGGCGGCAAGGCCCACCGCCGCCACGAGCCACCATTTCAACTCGACGATACAATCCAACCCATCCAGCTACGCCAAGCATTACGAAGAAAGGAGCATACAGGTATAGATACCTCGCGCGACATTCGAATATCATCAAAAATATCGCCAAGGCAGCCAATGCAAGATAAGCCGTCAGTTCTCCTCTTTCGGTTTTCTTTCGCAAGAATCCCAGCGCCATACCGCAAAGAACCATCAACCATGCTGCTTGACTCACACCTTGAAACAATTTCGAATTCGCTGTTCCATCATCCGCGGAAGAGAAAGATCCAACTCCGTAATAGGAAGCAGCGCATCCGCCATCGCCATGCAAGACAGCCCAAAAACGCCCTTCGTCAGCCCACGCAAATGTTCCATCCGCAAAATTGCATAGCGTCTTTTTCAGCGACAACTTAGCCAAACCCAAAGGACCCATTTCCGCTATTCGATTCTCCCACTCTTGAATGTTCATGGTCTGCCGACTGGCTTTATCGGAGTATAGCCGAGACACAACAACATCATCCTCGGAAAATACACCTTTTGTTTGAGCGTTTGCACCCATCATCAAAAAATGAGTCATCGAGTAAGCTCTCTCGGGATCCAACTCAGGTCCTAGATTCTTAACAGCAGTAGTTGCGCCGAAGGCCATAACAAGTCCGAGAATAAATGGTAACAACGCAGCGAGTGCAGGATTCAAAACCGCACTCAGTCTTTTTCTTTCAGCATCCCTGCGAGTGACGCCCAGGCACAACTCAACAAACAGTAGCGCGAACAAGACAAAGATCGCCGTTGGCTTTATTGAATAGCCCACAAAAGAGAAGAAGGCTATCAACGCCCATTTGACTTTTCTATTGCCCAAGCAGCAATAGCAAAACAGGACAACGGAAGGGCACAAGATGCCATATGAATCCGAATAAGGCACTAAAAACCACGGAGAAAAACCTACAAAACAGAATGAAATAGCAAGTGTCACATATCCAACCGCATATCCAAATATGGATCTTGCAGCCTGAGAAGAAAACCATAATGCCAGAGTCACGCAAAGGCACCCACCAAGCACGAGGCTGAGATATCCAGACTGAAGCCCAAATAACGACCCTACATCAGCAACAATGCAAAACAGGCCATAAAGAAATACTTGGTTAGGGTACTGAGAAAGATACGTCGTCATGGCATCAAGGGAATCGACCCTTACCATTGCGCCCACGTCCCATCCAGTTTCAAACCACGTTGAGCGCACAATATAACACTGGGCTAGCAGCAAAACAATCGAGCATATCGACGCCAGTAAGACAAAAGTTGATTTTTTCGCAAGCAGCTTTCTGGCGCCAGCAAACTTCCCACGCAGCAAAAATGCCATAAGAAGAACGGCAGCAACACCAACTATCCCAATAGTAAATAATAGCCACTGCCTATCTGCCGTATACGAATGCTTGCAGGCATAATCAACTGACCCCGAAAAAAGTAGTACTGCGAGAAGGATGATTCCAAAAAAAACCGCGGCTATATTTCTTATAATTCTGAGTGGCTCCGTCTCTTTTGGTATTTGACCGAAAGTTCGCGTCGTCACTCCATTCCTCCCAAGTGCGCTCCGCCACGATAAAACGCGGCCTATGCTTTGACTCAAGGTACAGCTTACCGACGTACTCGCCAATCACACCAAGGGCAAGTAGCTGCAATCCGCCAAGCAAGCAAATTATACAAACCAAGCTCGACCAACCGGCAACCGTTGCGCCCATGCAGGCGGAAACAACCGCCCAAACAACGCCAACAAGCCCAACAAGGCTAAACACAATGCCGATCGCCGCTATAAGATGAATGGGCTTAACGGATAGGCTGGTTATCCCGTCGAAAGCCAGATGGATCATCTTGGTTAGAGGGTAATGGCTCTCTCCGGCGATGCGCTCTTCCCTGCTGTATTCCACGGTGCTGCTAGGGTAGCCAACCAAGGGAACCATGCCACGAAGGAACAGGCTAACCTCATTAAATTGGGACAAGCCGTCGAGAGCCCGTGCGCTCATCAAACGATAATCGGCATGGTTGAACACAGCCTCTACGCCCATGCGATTCAGCACTTTATAAAAACTCTCGGCAGTAAATCGCTTAAACGCGGTATCCGTGTCACGCGAGCTACGCACGCCATAAACCACGTCAAAACCATCGTTGAATTTCAGGACCATATCGCGGATCTTTGAAATATCGTCTTGCCCATCACAGTCTATGGACACCGAAATATCGCATTTGCCGCGACATTCCATCAATCCGGCAAGTAGCGCATTCTGATGCCCGCGATTTCTGCTGAGGGAAACTCCCTCAAAAATTGGCTCTCCTGCAAATTCTTGGATTATCTCCCAGGTTTTATCGCTCGATCCGTCGTTGACGAACAGGATCCTGCTCTCTCGGCCAACAAGACCTTCGCCCATCAAGCCTGCAACAGTCTCCTTGAACATAAGAGCTGTTATGGGAAGCACATCTTCTTCGTTATAGCAGGGAACCACGAGCCACAGCGTGGGTAAGCTATCAGCCGAAGCTGTCTTTTCTTCCATCAACAAAGCACCCTAACAGTAAATCAATGCTAATGCCTATCGCGGGCAAACATAAAACCAAAATCAAATGCGATTAAATAAACTCTAACATGGCAACAAACTGCAGCCCTAAAGCGTTTGGCGACTGCTTCCACATACGGTAGAGCGGCAACCTAAGCTGCCGCTCTACTACGTTATTTCGCGAGTTCGTTCTTCACATATTCATCGAGCTCCTGCTCCCAATCGGGAGGATTAAAGCCAACAGCGACGATCTTGGAGAGGCCCATCGCCGAATGCTCAGGACGAGAAGATATAGGACCCGCGACGCTGGCGTAGTAATCGGCAGTAGTAACGGGCACTACCTTGCCAGCGTTCCCGTTGGCAAGCTCGAACACGCGCTTCGCAACCTGCGCCCAGCTCTTGGGCTCGCCCGAACCAGTAAGGTTGTAGGTGCCGTACGGCGCGGGGCTGCTGGGCTCGACGTCGCCTTCGCGGTAGCCGAGCAGCCAGAAGATGCCCTCCGCCATGTCGCGTGTGAAGGAAAGGCGGCCAACCTGGTCGTCCACTACCGTCACCTGAGAAATCTCACCAGCAGCAACGCGATCTGAAAGGCCCATCATCGTCTTCACGAAGTTACGGCCATCGCCGATCACCCAGCTGGAACGCGCGATATAGTGCCTGGGGCACCCGCCGACGGCAAGATCGCCCGCTGCCTTCGACTGGCCGTATACGCCCATCGGGGCAAAAGGCTCATCTTCTGGGTGGAGCTCACATGTGCCGTCGAATACGTAATCGGATGACACATGGACCAGCGTAATGCCATGCTCTGCGCAAACGCGCGCCATAAGCGCAGGTCCAGTCGCGTTTGCCTTCCAGCAAGTCACGCGACCTTCGGGCGTTTCCGCTTTGTCGACAGCCGTATACGCCCCGCAGTTGACGACCGTTCCATACAGACTCCAGTCAATACCCTGGTAAGCCACAGGGTCGGAAAGGTCAAATGTATCGATGTCGCAATAGTCGAACCATTCGGCCAAACCTCGCTCTTCGGCCAACGCGCGCACCGCACGGCCCAATTGGCCATTGCATCCGGTAACCAGGGTGCGCTTGGGCATCATGGGCAACGCATCCTTCAGCATAGGATGAGCCTTATCGGCTTCGGAAAGCTCGCACTGCTCAAGCGGGATAGGCCACTCAATGTTCAGATCGGGATCTGCCAAGTTCACAAACGTGTAGGTCTTCTTTAGGTCGGCTGACCAATGGGCATTCACCAGATAGGTATATGCCGTACCATCCTCCAACGCCTGGAAGGAATTACCCACACCACGAGGCACATAGATGGCTTTCGAGGGATCAATAACACAGGTAAACACCTGGCCAAAGCTCTTCCCAGGGCGCAAATCCACCCAAGCGCCGAACACGCTGCCGGTAGCCACGGAAATATACTTGTCCCAAGGCTCAGCATGAATGCCACGCGTTACGCCACGTTCGGCATTGAAAGAAATGTTGTTCTGCACAGGCCCCAAATCGGGCAGGCCGAGATCAACCTGCTTTGCGCGCTGCCAGTTTTCCTTGAACCATCCGCGGGAATCGCCATGCACGGCTAAATCGAACACCAGCATACCTGGAATATTCGTACGCTCCGCCTTCAATGGCTTCTCGAACTCAAAAGACATTTCCAACTCCCCTACTGGCCCTGCGCCTTGTACTTTGCCTCGGTAGACTCCTTGGCGGGACGCCACCACTGCTCGTTTTCGCGATACCACTCAATGGTTGAAGCAAGTCCCTGAGCAAAGTCGGTATGTTTAGGCTTCCATCCCAGTTCACGACGCAGTTTCGAAGAATCGATGGCGTAGCGGCGGTCGTGACCGGGGCGGTCGCGCACCCAATCAAAATCATCGGCAGCCTTGCCCATCCCCTCGAGGATGGCATGCAGAACGTCGATATTGTTCTTTTCGCCATCGGCGCCAATAAGGTACGTCTCGCCGTAGCTTCCCTTCGTCAAAATAGTCCATACGGCAGAAGAGTGATCCTCGGTGTGGATCCAGTCGCGCACATTCAGGCCATCGCCATACAGCTTTGGCTTGATGCCGCACAGAATGTTGGTGATCTGGCGGGGAATGAACTTTTCCACATGCTGGAAGGGACCGTAGTTGTTAGAGCAGTTGGATATGGTGGTGCGCAGTCCATAGGTTCGCGTCCACGCACGCACCAACATATCACTAGCAGCTTTAGTGGAGCTATACGGAGAGCTGGGCTTGTAGGACGTTTCCTCAGTAAAGCGAGCAGGATCGTCCAATGCAAGGTCGCCGTACACTTCGTCGGTGCTTACGTGGTGGTAACGCACGTCGTACTTGCGGCATGCCTCAAGAAGGCAGTAGGTGCCCTCGACGTTAGTGCGCAGGAACGGTTCGGGGTCGGCGATTGAATTGTCGTTATGGCTTTCAGCGGCATAATGGACGATGGCATCACAGCCAGGCACAATGCGCTCCAGCAGATCAGCATCGCAGATATCGCCCACCACCAGCTCTACCCTATCAGCGGGCAGGCCGGCAATGTTTTCACGGTTGCCGGCATAGGTGAGCTTGTCCAGCACGGTAACATGCACATCCGGGTGGTTGTTTACCACGTAGTGCACGAAGTTGCTGCCAATAAACCCGCAGCCACCCGTAACAATGATGTTCTTGGGTTGGAAGTCCGCCATCCCCTAGTCCTCCTTCGTGGCAATCTTGCCCTCGGCCACGCGCTTCAGGTGCTGCCCGTAAACACTCTTGCCGTAGCGGTCAGCGGCAGCCACAAGCTCTTCGCGGCCAATCCAGCCATTCTCGAAGGCAATTTCCTCGGGAACGCACACGGGCAAATCCTGGCTGCGCTCAACGGCGCGCACAAATTCGCCCGCTTCGTAGAGGCTTTCCATGGTGCCGGTATCGAGCCATGCATAGCCGCGACCCAGAGTGACAACAGAAAGGGTGCCATCTTCCAAGTACATCTGGTTGAGCGTGGTGATCTCAAGCTCGCCGCGGGCAGAGGGCTTAACCTGCTTAGCAAGCTCGCACACACGAGAGTCGTAGAAGTACAGGCCCGTAACGGCGTAGTTGGACTTAGGATGTTCGGGCTTTTCCTCGATGGAAACAGCGTTGTAGTCGGCGTCGAATTCCACTACGCCGAAGCGTTCGGGGTCGTCTACGTGGTAGCCGAACACAGTAGCACCACCATTTGTCTCGGCATCCTGAACTGCCTTACGCAAGTGGCGGCTAAGGCCGTTGCCGTAGAAGATGTTGTCGCCTAAAACCAGCGCGCAGGGTTCGCCGGCAATAAATTCCTCGCCAATAATGAACGCCTGAGCCAAGCCATCAGGAGAAGGCTGCTCCGCGTAGGAAAGCGACACGCCAAACTGGGAGCCATCGCCCAGCAAACGCTGGAAATTGGACAGGTCGGTAGGCGTGGAAATAATCAGAATGTCTTTGATGCCCGCCATCATCAGCACAGACAGCGGATAGTAGATCATTGGCTTGTCGTACACCGGCAGCAGCTGCTTACTGGTAACCGAAGTGAGGGGATACAGACGCGTGCCCGAACCGCCAGCCAGAATAATGCCTTTCATACAACTCCCGCCTTATTACCTGAAATGACTATTCTTCCTTTTGTTTATCATTGCTGTAGCGCTCAAATTTTTCGATCGCTAACTGCTGAGTTAGCTCACGTATCTTTGTATCCGCCTGGGAAATACGCATAGTGAGGCTGAAGCTTTGCACCAAAAGCACGAAAATAAAGAATAGGAATACGAAATTAACTGGTGCCATTGTCCCAACAAGATCAGACAGCAAATAAAAAATTTGAGGAAAAATGCTGACGACCAGAAGAAGAACCGCAAAACAGAACCAAAAAATAGAATCCTCAAGCTTTACCTTGGAAGTTCGAACCTTCTTCGCAATAAACCCAAGAAGCAATAGCGAAGCAAGGATAAGCGTGATACGTAACGCCGCTGTCATTTTGCAACACCACCTATGCGCTTACGAATAAGCTGCATAAACAGAATCGAGATAGCCATCCTGAGCATATATTTAGCCGATGTCCATGCGTTCAAGTAGCTTTCGCCGGCAAACCGTTCAGCCATTCTTACCGGAACCTCCACTACCTTAGCATCTGCTCTTTTTATCAAATATGAAACCGTATCGGGTTCGGGCCCACAATTTAACCCACAAGCCATCAGTTCGATCATTCGCGCATTGAACGCTCTCATGCCGGAAGTAGGGTCTTTAATCGTTTTGCCCGTCGTAAGCCTAATTGCCCCTTGTATTAAATTGCTACCAAGCATTCTCATCGACCGGGGCTTAGATTCATTTACGAAGCGAGAGCCTATCGCAATGTCGAAATCGCGAATAGCATTTTCAAGCACAGGTATATATTCAGGTAGATGCTGGCCATCTGCGTCAAATTGAATTGCGCAATCATAGCCATGTCGATACGCATATTTCATACCCGCCTGAAACGCACCCGCTAGACCTAAATTTGTCGGCAAATCCAAAAATGGATATTTGTTTTCACGGCAAATGCGAACCGTTCCGTCTTTCGATCCGTCATTAATGATTAGGTAATCGACCCCTGGAGCCTTTGCCTCAATCGAATCAATCGTCGCTTTTAGCGATTCTTCTTCGTTGAAAGCAGGGACAATCAGCAGTGTTTTCATCTGAATCGACATCTATCTTTCCCGCAAACTAATTAAACCTTTGCGCTCCCGAATACACTCTATTGATCATCTTCGCAATCGGTCTTGGCCAAAAACGTTCAAGCATCTCAAGGTCCTCAAGCGTTCTCGCGTTATCCGCGATGCATGCTGAAGTTTCAGACCCATCATGCACACGATGATACATCCTAACATGGGAATCGTATACAAAAGAACCGTCCAACCGAGAAAACCGCTCCCATGCGTCCCAATCCAGATTACTTCGGAACCCACTTTCAAACAACGGCATCTGAAGATTGCTTACATCGTACGTGACCGATGGGCAGCAAATCGGATTACCGAAAGAAATAGGCAGACGCTTAACTAGCCCAGTAAACGTCAGCCTCTTTAAACGGTACGGAAGCATCATCAATTTTTTCGCATTTAAAAGAGGAGATCGCTCCACGCTTCTACCGTCTCTAATCTCGCCGTAATCAGAGAAATAAAGGAGGGGTTTTTTCATTCTATTGAGCATCGAAACTGCGTTGGAGGAATAGTCAGGCAGATACACATCATCCTGGTGGGCAATGGTTACATATCTCGTTGAAGTACAACCGATAGCAAAATTCCAATCGGCGGCAATCCCCGGTTCTCCACACCGCGAATACAGAGGAATTTGGTATTTGCATGCAACCGACTCAATTAGAAGATTTGGAGTAGAAGTTGCAATCGCAATCTCAGAGGAAGCACTTTGATTCACGAGGGACTTGACGCATTCCTCCAGATAGGGACTCTCCCCATATGCGCACACGACAAATGAATGGCTCATAACCGTCCTTTTCTTTTCCTTACTCCATAGAAAAAAATGCATAGAGAGCACAGACAGCAAATAACGTAGGAAAGAGATATCGAGAGGCTGACGCCATTCATCCCGAACAATTCCATCAACATAGGAGAGATGGCAGTGCAAAGAGCAACCGAGACAAATGAGGAAACAACTGCACCCTTTTGCATCCTAAGTACAACCAGCATATCAATCATAAAAATAGCAGCAGCTGTCATTCCAACGCAAACAACAACAAGAAATGACACTTCATAATATTGAGCGATATCGGCTCCGTAGATCAGGCCAAAGAAGAATTCACCGAACAATGCAAAAAAAATAATGCACAGAACGACAAGAACCGAGAGACAAGCGAAGAAGCGAATAGAGATCAAAGAAATTTTTTTGTATTTTTTTTCCTTCCAGAACTCGGCAATCGGCCCTAAGAGCGGGTAATAAAGATAGCCTGCAAGAAGCTGAACAACCACAGATGGGGTAGCTATTGCTGCATAGATTCCCAAGTAATAACTACCGTAAATTGTTCCGTAATACTGCCGCGCATAAGTAACAACATATGTACAGAGCAGCATACTGAGAAAGCCGGGAACACAGACAGCAAATAGAGCTTTGATTGGCTTTTTTCCGAAATCGAGTCCGAAGTTTTCAAGGCGTGACGATTTCCGATAATCAAAAACCACCACCACGGCAACCGTCGCAATGCTGATTAGCCAAATCGCCAAAGCAAGGTTGTTGGTCAGTTCGATGGTTATAGAAAAAATCAAAACCACTAGCACGCCGCGTATCATCTGAGACTTTCCGACAATGTCAAGCCTGTTGTTACGCTGGTCTATACCATGAAATACATCAACGAAAGAATCGGCAATCTTGAAAGCAATATAGGCGACAACAAGCTCAAGGCAATATGGCGCAACCGTCAATAAAGCATACCCAATAGAAATCAAGCAAGCAGCAAAGGAGGTCACGGCTCTAAAGGACACAAATTGCGAAGTAGAGAAGGAGCCTTCGACATCCGAAACCTGAATAGGCCGAAGATTAAACAGCGCTATTGTTGCCGTCAAATTGCCGATCGCCATCGCTATTGCTAGATTTCCAGACAACTCAAGACTATTTCCAAGAACCACAACCAGCACTGTCGTGAGCCAGTTTGCGGCCGAATAGACAAGTGAACCCGCAGCGTTCCATGCAACACCACTGCCGAGTGACAGCTCTTGATCTTTCACCTATAAACTCTCAATTCCATTCAGCGGCACTACCGTAAAAGCGATAGTCGATCCAGGGGACTTGCACAAGCCCATTTAGCCCGAATCACTTTTTGCGAGACCTAAGCTCCAAGAAACAGGGTATAAGGCAATCGATGACTCTATATCTCAAAGAAGGAAAAAACTTGGTTAAAGCATTGAAAGTTTTCCACAAGATAAAATACATCTCCCATCCCTTTTCTGGCAAAGCACCGGAAAAGGGGGTCTTCGAAAGGTATTTCTCATACTCAGATCTATAAGCGTGCGTATTGCCCTTGCGCCAAGGACGCTCCTCGCCAAGATAATGCACGATAACAGGATTATCTCTTGCCTCGATATATTCCTCCTCATCTGAAAACTCGGGCATTAAGCGATGTAGAAATTTATAAGGATAATAGGAGAAAATATTCGATGCATTGTATTTGGCAGGGATAACGTCTATCTTTCCTGACAAAACTACGTTAATAGCATCTTGATCACTCGCAACGAGGTTATCCCCGTTCTTCGCGCAATAGTCAAGAATACTTAACTCTACTCCACTCTTGCGCCATTTCTCCAAATCAACAAGAAGAACGCCTGAATTAAAGTAGGGGAAACATCCGATACCAAGTCTCTTTCTTCTCGCCATCGACGCTGTGGGCTCCATCACCATAGAAAGAATGCCATGACCTGGATGTTCATCCCAGAGCGTGCGCAAAGACCCCCTAACTACAGTGTCAGCATCGAGATATAAGACCTTGTCGACCTCATTAGGCAAAAGTCTCGCCATCAGCAAGCGTGCCATAATAACCTCGTTCCACCCTCCCGTGTCGAGGCTGAAGCCAGCAGTGCCCATAAAACCATCAATATCGATAAACTGTATTTCTCTTCCATATTTTTTGACAAACCCATAAAGGATGTTTTTATTTTCTGCTGTAATACCATCGCTGAATACATAAAGCTGGATAATCTCAAGGTCTCTGTTGTTCTCGCATACGGAACAAATCCCTGTGGCAAGCTGAGGAACAAAATCGTTATTTACGGTATATAGAATGTTCATTTTTCTCCATCGAATTCACTAGCGATTTGAGGCCCATTCGGTCCCGTCGGAAAAGACAATTTTTCTTGGCAAATGAGTATGCCTTTCTTCTACTGGAGGCAATACCGTCCAGTCGCCATACATCAATTCAAGGTATCTCACCGGATCATGCGGTGCGGGAACCCTCAACCCTTCGAATTCCAGCTCGCTAACAGGAAGCAGCGTTTCTTTCATGATGGAGGGGGCATAGCCAGCAAAAGAGAGGCATTCCAGGATATTCGAGTCCTCGCTCCCAACTTGAGCCTCAAGATTAAAACGTTCCTGGATTCTATGGGGGTCAGCAAACGGCTTTATCAAAAAATGTCCTACATGGCATAAAAGCTTCTCGAGTTTACCCAATGCACCCGCATGGGGAACTTTGATATTGCTTAGATAATATAGATGCATCATTTTTTGGTAATTCGCACATTTGCGTTCCTGCTTCACGCGATATTTGACATCATTATGCAAATAGTCATAGGGGAAAATATCGATGTATATGCCCTGAGAGCCTCCTGCTTCTTCGGTTATGTCAGTTGCAAAAACCGTCTCGTCCTTGTACATTTTCGCGAATAAAGACGTGTATCCATCATCTTCGGATGTATGGATGGAATAACCCTCCGGAAAGCCATCTTTAGACAAAGCAAGAAGACGCTCGTAGTCCTTTCGCGGAAGCCCAACATCGATATCGTCATCCCAAGGAATAAAGCCCTGATGCCTCATCGCCCCCAAACGTGTCCCAGAATCGATAAACCAGGTTATATTATTTTCATTACACCATTTTTTAAATACTAAAAGAATTTCCAGTTCTGTGGCCTGAAGTTTTTTCAAGGCAGCCTGCTGCGACATCGACATCTTTTCATCTCCTTGGCTGATACCCAGTCTATGCATGTTTCGCCAATATTCATTAATCCAATTTTACTGATTTACATTTAGGTATCTACCTCAGAGGCGCGGCATCGACATCGGCAAGCTCTAATTCCTCGGTCTTTCCACGACTAGCAAATTAGCAAAAGATTGCACAAACGCCGCCGAAAGGAGGATACGGACAATTTCCTAGCCCGATCACAAAGCACAGCCCAAGCTCCTGCAGTACTCGTTCGGTCCCATCCAGCCCAAGGACTCCTTGATCCGCCCCCGACCAGCCCCGATGGATGATGAACCCCTCAAGCGCCGCGTTGTCGAAACTGCATGAACCTGAAATCAGATTCATAAGGGACAAGGCCCCATACGCAGCGTAGACGCCCAGCAGCGCCAGATCCGTTCGCCGCAGAGTCCAACGGGCTCGCATCAACACTCAAAAACCGATTTCGGCCGATCATAACCGTGCTGGCAAAACCATAGGAATACTCAAGCTGGGCTGTCGGCTCTGTCTATGACAAAAGCCCACAACGCCACTGGACTACGCGCAAGGCTATTCGAACTCGGCGTCTATTCTGGTTTGGCTGATACGATCGGGAAGCGAATTGCGATATATTCAGACTACCAGGGTGCATGGTCACCACCAATTGAAGCTCGATGCGTTCTCAGGACGCCGGCAACACCTACAATCAAAGGCCCTTATTCAAAAACAAGCTTTTACGAAGCCTTCTTTAAGCACCAATAGCAAAACTTGTTGGTACGCTCGGATTTCGGGCGAGCGCTTCTTCCATGCAATTCTTGCTTCAGAAGTGAGCTTGGGAAGAATCTCTCGCATGACCGCATTCGCCTTCCTGCTGGAAATGCCCAATGAATTTATAACAATGCTAATAAAGGGGCTGGGGTTGCCATTCGATAAGCGCTTATTCCTCTGGAGAGAAGAAAGAAAGAAAACGTAACAATCAATTAGTGTTCAATAATTGAAATAGCTTTACTAAAATGAACGTAGGCATTATGTTTTCATTGCGGAACGAAAAGAATCATAATGCCTCTTACGCGAAACGCTTTTTCCGTTATCTCCTCCCTTATCGATAAAAAATGCTCAAGCCAGAGGCAGATTGCCGAAGCTGCAGGGCTTTCTCTTGGACTTGTCAACGAAACGTACAAAAGCTTGCTCGAGCTGGGGTTTGTAAAAGACTACATAGTCACCGATCTGGGCGAGGAAGCGCTTCTTCCATATAAAGTAAATAACGCAATCATCCTTGCGGCTGGCCTTTCAACCAGATTTGTGCCTATTTCCTACGATCGCCCGAAAGGGACATTGCGCGTTCGCGGGGAAGTGCTAATCGAGCGTCAAATCAGGCAGCCGAAAGAGGCAGGGGCCGACAATATCCTAATGGTCGTCGGGTAACAAGAAGGAAGAATACTTCTATCTTGAGGATAGATTTGGGGTAACACTTGTTTCTAGCCCCGAGTACATGGAGAGAAACAACCATTCATCGATTTGGGCAGCAAGGGAATACTTGGGGAATTCGTATGTTTACGTTTCCGATTACTACTTTACAGATAATCCGTTTAGGCAGTATGAGTACGACTCTTACAACGATGCTGTATGGTCGGATGGCCGTCGGATAAATACGTTCTGGAGGTAAAGGGAAAGAATAACAGAATTCTATCTGCTTCTTTGGGCGGATCAAGCGGCTGGACCATGGTTGGCCACGCATATTGGGACTCGGATTTTTCTTCTCGCTTTTTGACGATTCTTCAGAGTGAGTACTTTCGTCAAGAGACAAAGGAAAAGTTGTGGGACGAAGTATTCTTTGCTCATGCTCAGGAGCTCTGCATGTGTGCGCGCTTCCTTCCGGAAAGCTCTGTCTTCGAATTCGATTCATTGGACGAAATCCGCAATTTCGACCCTGAGTTTATCTGCAATGTTAGCTCGGATGCATTAGACAACATTTGCACTACGCTTTCTTGCGAAAGAAGCCAAATTGAATCGGTTGACCCAATCAAGCAGGGCTTAACAAACCTTTCTTTTTTCTTCTCCGTTAATGGAGAAGGGTATGTTTACCGTCACCCAGGCCCTGGAACGCACAAGCTAATTAACAGAAAGGCTGAGGCCTTTGCTCTCAAAAAAGCCTTTGAGCTTGGCCTCGATAATACTTTCGTGCTTATTGATCCTGAAGAGGGCTGGAAGATTTCCAGATATGTACCCAACTGCCATGAGCTTGACTACGGGAACCTCGGGCAAGTGAAAAGCGCCCTGCAAATGGCTCGCCGGCTTCATCAAAGTGAAGCCGTATCGCCGTATTCTTTCGATGCATACCTAGAATCGAAGAAAATTGTGCATTTGTTTGAAGAGAAAGGTTGGAACTTCCCTCCCGATTTCGAAGACCTTTCATCAGCAATGGATCGCCTTGTTAGCCCTATGAGGGCAGGAGCGGGAAATCCCGTACTTTGCCATAACGATTTTTATGCACCGGACTTCCTTGTAAACAGTGTCCAGATATCCCTTATCGACTGGGAATACGCTGCTATGGGCGATTACGGTAATGACTTCGGCAATTTTGTTGCTCAGAGTAATCACTATTCTGTTCGCGAAGCCCTTGATTTGATGCCGCTTTATTTTGGATTTGAGCCAAGCGAGTCGCAGCATTTTCATTTGCTTGCCTGCACCGCGATGATTGGCTGGTATTGGTATGTTTGGGCAATGTTCAAGGAGCTCAGCGGCGCTCCAGCGGGTGAGTGACTTTATGTTTGGTATCGTTCTGCAAAGGAATTCTCCTCGTATTCCCTAAGCCTTTTGGACGATGCAGTGGAGCCCCTGCCTGAACTTCGCGAAGACGAATTCAACGCACTCGTTCAGCTTGAGCGAAACCTTGGCGATGCAAACTGCGATTCCGAAGTTGAAGACATCGACAAAGAAACCTTGCTATCCTTGGCTGACAAAAAATGGTTTCGGATAAGGGAATTACACCGCGTGGAATTGCGGCTCTGGAGCCATATCGAGTTCAGCGCGCCATGCTGCTTACCGCCGGTTTTGAAAGTCGGTTGCTCCCGGTTACCGTAAACACCCCAATGCCGCTTGCTCGCGTGAACGGCGTTCGAATAATTGATAGGCTCATAGATGCCGTTATTTCTGCTGGTATCGATGAAATATATGTTGTTCGAGGCTACCTTGCAGAAGAATTCGACCAGCTGCTTACGAAGTATCCAAATATTCGCTTCATAGAGAATCCTTTGTATGGTTCAACGAACAATATTAGTTCCGCTGTGGCATCTTGCCACTTGTTTGAGAATGCCCATGTGTTTGAGAATGCCCATGTGTTTGAGAGCGATTTGTTGTTGACGAATCCGCGGCTAATAACGAAGTACCAGTATCGTTCCAATTACCTTGGCATAGCCGTTAACAAAACGGATGACTGGTTTTTGACGCTGACGAGGACAAGGTAATTACCAATCTAGCAAAGGGGAAACCTTCCTCTTGTTGGCAAATGGTCGGCGTTTCTTACTGGACCAAAGAAGACGGAGAAAAGCTCACAAATGATATCCCTGCTATTTTTGGGCAGCAAAACGGCAAGCAGATTTTTTGGGGCGATGTTGCCTTGATTCGAAAACGAAAGGATTATTGCGTACATGTGCGTCCATGCCGCGAAGAGGACATCATCGAAATTGACGATTTCGAGGACCTTCAGCGAATTGATCCTTCGTATGTCGTAAAGAAAAAGGGCCAATAACGCAGAGAGTGGAAGAAAGGTTGAAAAGGAAGCTAAGAAGCAGTCGGAAGAATACTTCGAAAAACGTCCCTCAAGAAAGGCGCGGTCGGTTGGCCTTTGCTGCTTGGACTGGGTGTCGCGTATGTGATTTCGGGAGACTTCTCGGGATGGAACTATGGCATCGAGTATGGAGGTTGGCTCGGGCTTGCTATTGCTTTTGTTCTTATGGGGCTTATGTACGTTTGTACGGTTCTTGGAGAAGCAGAGCTTTCTTCTGTTCTCCCAACGGCTGGTGCTGGTTTTGCCTTTTCCCGTTGCGCCCTTGGGCGCTTCGGCGGTTTCGTGACAGGGCTCGCAATCTCGGTTGAGTATATTTGCGCGCCTGCTGCAATTTCGACGTTTATTGCAAATTACTTTCTTGCGCTTGGTCTGCTTCCCGAGGACTTTCCAACAATAGCTGTCGTTGCTGTTGTATTCATTGCCTTTATTGCGATTCATATTCTTGGCGTCGGCGAGGCTCTCAAGCTCATGCTTGTTGTCACTTTGGTTGGAGTGGTTGCCCTCCTTACTTTTGCTATTGGCGTTGTGCCCTCGTTTGATCCTTCGAATCTTTTCGACATCGCTCCGGACGCCGGAGGCACAGCCCTCCTCCCTCACGGCTTTGCGGGCTTGATGGCTGCGCTTCCATTTGGCATTTGGTTCTTTCTGGGCATAGAAGGCGTTCCTCTAGCCGCGGAAGAAGCTAAAGACCCGAGAATAGATATTCCGCGCGCAAACATTGGAGCGATGCTTGTTCTGATATTCACTGGTTTGCTCGTACTTATATTTGCTGCTGGTGTAACGGGCGCAAGTGTTATGGTCGGCTCCTCGGCTCCTCTCGTCGATGCTTTGAGTTCGGTTGGAAACGGGTCGTTTGCTTTGTTTGTAAACGTAGCTGGCTTGTTTGGTCTTGCTGCTTCGTTCTTTTCCCTGATTTATGCGGGGTCAAGAGAAGTATTTGCTCTATCTCGTGCTGGATATCTGCCCACATTTCTCTCTCTGACTGGCGAAAGGAAAACGCCGGGAATGGCACTTTTGCTTCAGGGCGTCATTGGCTTCTTGCTGGTAGTCCTCATCCAGGACGGTGATCTTCTGCTGAATATGGCTGTTCTTGGTGCATGCATAAGCTAAGCGATGGTCAATCTGTCTCATACTGTTTTGCGCCTTCAGCGTCCAAACATGGAACCTCCGTATAGGACCCCTGGCGGTAAAGCCACAACAGGTGTTGGTCTCACTCTCTCTTGTGTTGCGATTGCCTCGACATTCTTCGTGGATACGAGTGCCACATTTGCAGTTGTTGTTTTGGTCCTTGGCGTTGTTTATTTCTCTATATATGCAAAAAAGCATTTGGTTGGAAATTCTCCAGAAGAAGAGTTTGACAAGCTTAGAAGCGCTGGCGGTGAGCTAAAGTAAGGATGCCATCTTGAATAGATGGCAGAGCGGTAGTATCAGAAATGGTGATGTAAACCTTTCTCGCAAGGCACTGCGAAGGCAGCCCGAGTAAACGGCAAATCGGGACGATGAGACCCCCGAGCCCAGGACTTAAGCGGCTATGCTACGCCGCATCCGCCTTTCCGCAAGTTCCAAGCTCGCGAGCATCTTTTTCCCGGCCGCTTCGGCAAGATCGATATTGAATCTGGATCTCATGGAAGAAGAAAGCGTCAGCGATAGCTTTTGGCACGAGCGGCAACCGCGTAACCCCATACCCGCGAGCACGAGCTCGACGTAGTGGCGCCTCCTGGCTACCAGCATCTCGCCTTGCCTCTCGTAGACGATTCCCGCGTATTCGTATCCCACAAAGATCCTTTCCTCGATCCATGGTATTGCGACGTTTCCTAGAATCCGCCCTATCCCAGATAGAATAAACGGGAAAGGTCTCTTGAGAGAAAGGATCTGAAATGGCGAACTTGCAGCACCCCTCTGGCACTTCAGCGAGGAGCTCAAGCGTCAGACAGTGGAGCTCTGCAACGCCAGGAAGATAAAGGCGTCGCATGCGCGCAGGGGCATCACTCTGAGCTGGCGCCGCATCACCTGCATCATAAAGAAGAAAGGCCCGACGAGCGAGTACGCGAAGACGAGGTTCAAGCCACATTTCGACAAGGTCAACGAGACAGAGCCCCCAAACATCGTGGACAGGGGCCCAACGGAACTGCTTCTGCCCGCTCGTCGATCCGCACAACCGCGAGATCATGAGGAATGCGGCGGGCATGCACAAGGATGCCCGCTTGGTCAAATCAGCGTTCGCAACCTTGGATTTCCCGCTGAGCTACCATACCGACAGGGACTCGGAGTTCGGCAACATGGCGATAGACGAGCTGCTGAATGTTTTCGATTACAAAACACATGCTCTCCAAGAAGGACGCCCCACGACAACGCGATAGACGAGACAACCAACAAGATCCTAAAGGCAGAATTCATCTACTGAGAGAGGTCCTCGACGCTGCGCAAGCTGCAGGTAAAGCTGAGCGAGCGTCCACCTGGCGCAGCAATCTCAGACCGCATTCGACTCTAGGCTACATGAGCCCGGTCGAGTTCAGGTTGGCGGGCCTAACTCTCTGAAAAATCTGTCCCGACTAGGGCAGCCAATCAAGGGATCGTCGAAAACACGGCTGAGTTCCAAGCCGCCACGATTGGGATATCTGCCTTGTTCGAGCGCGACGAGACCTGCTGATGCCTGCTCACTGTTCTAGGAGTGGGACCGAGAACGGCATCCGAGCAGGCAATTTCCATGAACATCGACGATTTCCCGAGCCACGACAAGCTGGCATCGTACTGTGGGTTGACGAAACCGTAGGAACACTCCTACCAAAAAATACGACAAATCTAGTTTCTACTTCCGCTAGCATGCCTCGCAACCAACTGAGAACCTCGGCGGCAAGGCCCACCGCCGCCACGAGCCACCATTTCAACTCGACGATACAATCCAACCCATCCAGCTACGCCAAGCATTACGAAGAAAGGAGCATACAGGTATAGATACCTCGCGCGACATTCGAATATCATCAAAAATATCGCCAAGGCAGCCAATGCAAGATAAGCCGTCAGTTCTCCTCTTTCGGTTTTCTTTCGCAAGAATCCCAGCGCCATACCGCAAAGAACCATCAACCATGCTGCTTGACTCACACCTTGAAACAATTTCGAATTCGCTGTTCCATCATCCGCGGAAGAGAAAGATCCAACTCCGTAATAGGAAGCAGCGCATCCGCCATCGCCATGCAAGACAGCCCAAAAACGCCCTTCGTCAGCCCACGCAAATGTTCCATCCGCAAAATTGCATAGCGTCTTTTTCAGCGACAACTTAGCCAAACCCAAAGGACCCATTTCCGCTATTCGATTCTCCCACTCTTGAATGTTCATGGTCTGCCGACTGGCTTTATCGGAGTATAGCCGAGACACAACAACATCATCCTCGGAAAATACACCTTTTGTTTGAGCGTTTGCACCCATCATCAAAAAATGAGTCATCGAGTAAGCTCTCTCGGGATCCAACTCAGGTCCTAGATTCTTAACAGCAGTAGTTGCGCCGAAGGCCATAACAAGTCCGAGAATAAATGGTAACAACGCAGCGAGTGCAGGATTCAAAACCGCACTCAGTCTTTTTCTTTCAGCATCCCTGCGAGTGACGCCCAGGCACAACTCAACAAACAGTAGCGCGAACAAGACAAAGATCGCCGTTGGCTTTATTGAATAGCCCACAAAAGAGAAGAAGGCTATCAACGCCCATTTGACTTTTCTATTGCCCAAGCAGCAATAGCAAAACAGGACAACGGAAGGGCACAAGATGCCATATGAATCCGAATAAGGCACTAAAAACCACGGAGAAAAACCTACAAAACAGAATGAAATAGCAAGTGTCACATATCCAACCGCATATCCAAATATGGATCTTGCAGCCTGAGAAGAAAACCATAATGCCAGAGTCACGCAAAGGCACCCACCAAGCACGAGGCTGAGATATCCAGACTGAAGCCCAAATAACGACCCTACATCAGCAACAATGCAAAACAGGCCATAAAGAAATACTTGGTTAGGGTACTGAGAAAGATACGTCGTCATGGCATCAAGGGAATCGACCCTTACCATTGCGCCCACGTCCCATCCAGTTTCAAACCACGTTGAGCGCACAATATAACACTGGGCTAGCAGCAAAACAATCGAGCATATCGACGCCAGTAAGACAAAAGTTGATTTTTTCGCAAGCAGCTTTCTGGCGCCAGCAAACTTCCCACGCAGCAAAAATGCCATAAGAAGAACGGCAGCAACACCAACTATCCCAATAGTAAATAATAGCCACTGCCTATCTGCCGTATACGAATGCTTGCAGGCATAATCAACTGACCCCGAAAAAAGTAGTACTGCGAGAAGGATGATTCCAAAAAAAACCGCGGCTATATTTCTTATAATTCTGAGTGGCTCCGTCTCTTTTGGTATTTGACCGAAAGTTCGCGTCGTCACTCCATTCCTCCCAAGTGCGCTCCGCCACGATAAAACGCGGCCTATGCTTTGACTCAAGGTACAGCTTACCGACGTACTCGCCAATCACACCAAGGGCAAGTAGCTGCAATCCGCCAAGCAAGCAAATTATACAAACCAAGCTCGACCAACCGGCAACCGTTGCGCCCATGCAGGCGGAAACAACCGCCCAAACAACGCCAACAAGCCCAACAAGGCTAAACACAATGCCGATCGCCGCTATAAGATGAATGGGCTTAACGGATAGGCTGGTTATCCCGTCGAAAGCCAGATGGATCATCTTGGTTAGAGGGTAATGGCTCTCTCCGGCGATGCGCTCTTCCCTGCTGTATTCCACGGTGCTGCTAGGGTAGCCAACCAAGGGAACCATGCCACGAAGGAACAGGCTAACCTCATTAAATTGGGACAAGCCGTCGAGAGCCCGTGCGCTCATCAAACGATAATCGGCATGGTTGAACACAGCCTCTACGCCCATGCGATTCAGCACTTTATAAAAACTCTCGGCAGTAAATCGCTTAAACGCGGTATCCGTGTCACGCGAGCTACGCACGCCATAAACCACGTCAAAACCATCGTTGAATTTCAGGACCATATCGCGGATCTTTGAAATATCGTCTTGCCCATCACAGTCTATGGACACCGAAATATCGCATTTGCCGCGACATTCCATCAATCCGGCAAGTAGCGCATTCTGATGCCCGCGATTTCTGCTGAGGGAAACTCCCTCAAAAATTGGCTCTCCTGCAAATTCTTGGATTATCTCCCAGGTTTTATCGCTCGATCCGTCGTTGACGAACAGGATCCTGCTCTCTCGGCCAACAAGACCTTCGCCCATCAAGCCTGCAACAGTCTCCTTGAACATAAGAGCTGTTATGGGAAGCACATCTTCTTCGTTATAGCAGGGAACCACGAGCCACAGCGTGGGTAAGCTATCAGCCGAAGCTGTCTTTTCTTCCATCAACAAAGCACCCTAACAGTAAATCAATGCTAATGCCTATCGCGGGCAAACAGGCGCACCCCGAAAGCCATTTTGCAACAATACCCACCAAAAAATAATCATGCCCGACAACCGAGCCTAAGCGCTCATAAAAAGGTTACGGAGCAAAAGCATGTCAAATCATTTCTAATACCAGATAAAGCTAAGAGACTCATGATAATAATTGCTTTGCTCGGGATGCTTGTCTCGAACAGTAAGAGACGCCCATTCCGCGGAGAACCAATGAAGCACAAGAGGATGATGGATGCCTGTGCGCGAGGCCAGTGGCGCAGGTCGCGCGGCCCCTCAGCGTCACGCAAATACACAAAAAGGCAAAGGCCCTCGCGTCGTTCGTCTCGCAGCTGCCTCCGAAGGGCCGCAGGTGGTAGCCCTGCGGCGAGGATTGGCTATGCCTACCTGAACAATTCCGAGAGAGCCAAGCCTGCCTTCCTGGATTTGATGTCGTGTTTTACCCTCAAATCGATACGCACAAAGAAAAACGCCTATTACCCATTTCCAAAAAAAACAGGAGCCAATTCACGCCTCCAAATGCAGGTCTTAAAACAGAAAGCTCAAATCACTCAATTAACAGTATCCCCTGATAATGCAGCGATCAAACAGGTACAATTGAGCTATCAAAATATCGCCGACCAGGTGAGGGACACATAAAATGAACACTGCAATTACACGGATTGGGTTCTTATTAATCCCCGCAGGGCTTGCGCTGTCGCTTGCGCCCGCTGCCGCAATGGCAGATGAGCTTCAAAATGGGGCGAGCTCAATTAATTCCAGCCACACGGAGCAAACGCAAGAACCTCTTGCCGGGGAAGCGTCAATAGGAAATGATTCCACTCCAAAAAACGAATCTTCAGAGAAAGCTGCAGAGACAACCACTCCAGGCTCGCCGTCAAACACAAGCTCTTCTGAGCCTGCAGAGGCAGCAAAAAATGGACTCGTGCTGGAAAACGGACATCTAATCAATTACTCCAACGGCATTGAGACGACCATTTCCGGCTGGCGTGATTTCAAGGGTTCTTGGTATTGGTTTGACAATTCCTCAAAGGCTATCGAGTCGGAATGGGTTAAAACAGGCGGCAAGCAGTACCGTCTCGGTGCAGACGGCAAGATGATCACGGGAAACTTCTCTGTTGACAACGCTCTGTACCATGCCACTTCGTCGGGGGCTATCGTAACTGGCAGCGGATGGGTTAAGGCCGACGGAAATTGGTGGTATCCAAACAGTAATGGCGCGCTTCGCACCGGATGGCTTTATGCTGGCGGAAATTGGTATTGGCTCAATGACAAAACCGGCGCAATGGCAACTGGTTGGGTGAAAGCAGCCGACGGAAAATGGTATCTGATGAACGGATCGGGAGCCATGCTTACTGGCTGGCAAAAGAGTGGGTCATGGTACTACCTGGCCCCCTCCGGCGCCATGCAGACTGGATGGCTTAGCAGTGGCGGCTCCTGGTACTGGCTGGATCACAATTCGGGCACCATGCAGACTGGCTGGATCAAAGATGACAACGGCAAATGGTGGTTTGCCGAAGGCTCAGGAGCACTTATCACTTCAGCTCGTTGGGTAAAGGGCTATGGCGAATCCTGGTATCGCGTTGACAACGATGGGGCAATGGCAACCGGCTGGCGCCATGTTTCTAACCAGTGGTACTGGATGGATTCTTCGCAAGACGGGAAGATGGCCGCCAATGAACTCGTCAACGACAATGGGACATATTATTGGTGCAATTCTTCTGGCGCCATGATTTGTAATGGCTGGTGCAAAGACAGCACCTGGCATTGGGCTTCCGGATCGGGAGCGATGAGTTCTGGCTGGCTGAAAACTGGCGGCTCTTGGTACTGGCTCGACCCCTCCGACCCAAAGCATCCTATGCTAACAGGATTGCAGACGATCGACGAATCCGATTACTTTTTCAAGGATTCAGGCGCAATGGTGTCAACTTGTTGGGTGAAAGTTGACACGACAGGAAATGCTCGCTTTGCTTCGTCTTCTGGGGCGCTTGGTAGCATAACTCGCGATGCCGACGGCACATTAAAGAACAATGGCGTTCTTTGCTCAGGCTGGGTAAACCTCGGTGGTGGGGCGAAAACCTATGCTGATCCCATATCCCATAAGGCCATGACCGGCTGGATTAAGGACGGAACTGAAACCTATTACATCAATCCCTCTTCAGACGTTGTGTCAACCGGCTGGGAGCAGATCAATGGGACTTGGTACCTATTCAACTACAGCGGCAAAATGCTGACCAACTGGCAAAAAGTCGGTGGTAACTGGTACTACATGGATTCCTCTGGCGCCATGCAAACCGGTTGGCTGAAAACTGGCGACACCTGGTATTACCTTAATGGCTCGGGCGCGATGGTCACCGGGTGGCAGTGGGTCGGCAACAACTGGTACTACATGAACGGCTCGGGCGCGATGCAGACAGGATGGCTGGAGCAAGGAGGAACCTGGTATTGGCTGAGCGGGTCTGGTGCCATGGCAACTGGCTGGCAGAAGATCGGCGGCACTTGGTATTACTTCAATGGCAGCGGAGCTTGGGTTCCCAACCCAGAACGCGCCCAAATGACAGATCGAATCTGGGGATGCAACAGTGGAACCCAATGGCTCATTGCCGTAAACAGATCTACTCATAAAGTTGGTATCTATAGGGGCTCTTCGCACAATTGGTCCCTGCAGTATTACGTTGGCTGCGTTACAGGAGCACCAAGCAGTCCCACAATCACAGGAACCTTCCGAACTAGCGGCGGAAAAAGGATGGCACTGAGCACCGATAGCCGCGCAAAATGGTGCACACAGATCAGCGGCGGATACTTCTTCCATACAATTCTCGCTTCAAACAACGAGCTAGGGAAAAGCCTTTCCCATGGCTGCATCAGAATGGCATACCCTGATGCGCAGTGGATATACAACAACGTCTACGCTGGAACCACCGTAGTGATTTACGGATAGCCGCGACAAAGGAGGGGGGCACCCCTCCTTTGTCGTCTAATCGCCGATCGCCTCTGTTTGTTTTTCTTCTCCGATGGCTCTACCCTATACTGCAATAATGCATGTTCTCACTGGCAATCAAAGGAAACACATTGAAAGAAGCGAGAAAGAAACTCTCTGCATTACTCTTCATATCTCTTTTGGCATTAGCTATATGTCCAGGCACAGGGCATGCCGACGATGAAAGCAGCGAAACCGGAGACAAGGCAAATAGCTGGAGGTTCAACAACGGCGAGCTAGTCACCACCGACCAGGGAGCCTACCCCGACGACGATGGCATTCAGTTTTTTAGCGCCGAAAAGAACGACCAGGGATACACCGTATTCAACTGGTTTGACCGCTTTAATAACGGGTACTGCTCTGGCGATGGCGCGAAAAGGGTCATTGATGTTTCTGTCCACAACGGAAACATCAACTGGGCGCAAGTTAAAGCAGCCGGCATCGATTATGCCATTATCCGCTGCGGGTACGGGCAAGATCAAAGGAATCAAGACGACGGTCAATGGCTGAACAACGTTAAAGGCTGCCAAGAAAACGGAATCCCCTTCGGTGTTTACCTTTATTCATACGCCTACAACACGAATCGCGCCGCAGGAGAAGGACAGCATGTGTTGACATGCCTCAAACAAGCTGGCCTTTCGTCCAAAGATGTTTCGCTTCCCATTTACTATGATCTGGAAGAAGACTCACTCAGAGACAAAGACCAAGCCGCCTTTGCAAAAGCATTCTTTGCGCCCCTTGAAAAAGAAGGGTACAAAACAGGCACATACGCCAGCCAAAGCTGGTGGAACGACTATTTGGCTGATTCCTGCTTTGATCAGCGCGCAAAATGGGTAGCGGCGTATAATGCATCTCGCGGTCTGACCTATTCTGGTTTCACCAACTTCAAAAACACCAATGGGATGTGGCAGTTTTCGGATTACGGCAAAGTTCCAGGAATCAGCACTCGATGCGACCTTAATTACACCTACATGTCCGCTTCAAGCCAAAGCGTTGCTCCAAAAACAGGATGGATCAACAGCGGCGGCAAGTGGTGGTACCGTCACGCTGACGGGTCCTACACGCGCAACGATTGGGAGAAAATCGACGGCTACTGGTACCATTTCGACGCCTCCGGCTGGATGCAAACGGGCTGGCTCAAGCTTGGCCGCACCTGGTACTACCTCAGCGGTTCGGGAGCCATGCAGACCGGCTGGCAGAAGCTCGGCGGGAAGTGGTACTACCTGGACGGCAGC
>OLOB01000125.1_pt1 | contig 64572 bp, 60 predicted proteins | sample 1671911 | NCBI WGS metagenome assembly OLOB01 (sample SAMEA3136625, study PRJEB25190) | human gut metagenome | biome: human gut; feature: human-associated habitat; material: faeces | place: Austria | collected 2013
ATGTGTAATATGTGTGTTCATAAAAACACCTCCTTATCGTTAATAGCTAAAACAGTCAAAGAAATACTTTTGTAATCTTTTGGTTAATTCGTTATTTTGAGAAAATTATTTTTTTCACCATGAGTATAGCGCTTTAGTTTGAATTAAGCAAGAACTATTTTTTAGTTATTTTTATCCTTATATACAAAAATGTAATCAAACAGAAATATTATTCAGGGCTTTTGTTTATATCTTCAATGCTAAAAATCTATCATAAAATTAGCAAATAAAAAAACCGCTAGGAAAGTCCTAGCGAGTGTCTATTCGAGAGTGAAATACTTAATTATTTAAATTAAGCATTATAAAATTTTACGACTTTGTTTTTCTTGAACACTGCAACAATCAATCCAAATACCAGAGCAAAGATGATGTACTGCAAAGCATTAAAAGGTAAAACTACTGTCAAAAGATAAGTTGGATTCAAAGTAACTGATAGAGAACCCATATTAAAAAGATGAGTTGCTCCAACAAAAATCTTATCAACATCGAAGCCAGCAGCTAAACGATAGAGAGGGAGTGCGTAGAAAACATTCAATACCATCATCACAAGAACTGATGCGATGGCTGCTAAAACTACACCAACTGTATAGTTTTTGATTGAGAATTTTTTCTTTGTAAAGAACCAAACAATTGCCATGAAGATTCCCAAAGCAATGAAGTTCATCGGCACACCAATCCAAGTTGATGGACCTTGATTAAATAGGAGATACCATAAGATAGAGCGAATAAAGAGGATAATAAATCCATCACCCAATCCCAAAGTAAAGACTCCAATAAGTACTGGAATGATTGAGAGTTCAACTTTCATAAAATCAATTCCAGGCAATAGCGGAAACTGCAAAATCGGCAATAATAAGATTGTTGATAATGCAGCAAGCATGGCAATTAATACCATCCGACGTGTTTTAGACATAAAAAAACCTCCAAATATGAGAAAATAATTCTTCAAATTTCGAGGAAGTTGATAGACATTTTTGGTTTGGCTAAAAACAGTAATCCAACCGAAGTTGATTACACTACAAAAATTGTTCATCTTCTTCCATCCAGACTTTACTGTCGCTAGCAGATTCTCACTGCTTCAATCGCCGTAGCGAATCGCGGAGTCATAAGGTCAAAGCCCTATTTACCGCCGGTCCCGAATTACACGGTGCCCTGAAGATAATTTTATTATAGCACAAAAATAGTTTGCTTATCAAGAATAAGATTTGCTTAAGAAATAAAAAAACAACTCTTTATCAGAATTGTCTTTTATAATAATCAGTTAATTTCCTTGGGCTGCATTAATCAATTGAGAAACTTCTTTTTTACTCAAACGACGAAATTGTCCTGTTGGAAGTCCATCCAATGTAAGAGTTCCATATTGAATACGACTCAATTTTTGTACTGGAAGTCCTGCAGCCGCAAACATTTTTTTAACTTGATGATTTTGTCCTTCATGGATAGTTAAACTAACAATCGAATGATTTTTTGTTTTCTCTTGTTTGATAATCTCATAACGGGCGGGACTAACTTTTTTACCTTCAATAGTCATACCTAAAGTTAAAGGACGCAAGTTTTCTTTGTTCGCTTGGCCTTCTACCTTAGCAACATAGACCTTATCAACACCATGACGTGGGTGAGTCATCATATTCGTAAACTCACCGTCGTTTGTAAGCAAAAGCAAACCGCTTGTGTCCCAGTCCAAACGTCCCACAGGATAAATACGTTCTTTAACTTGAGGCATTAAATCCATTACCGTTTGACGTCCTTTGTCATCGCTAACTGAAGAAATATAGCCTCTTGGTTTATTTAGAAGATAATAAACGGGTTCTTCATTATAAACTGCTACTCCATTAACTTCAACGATATCTCCAGTTGAAACTTGATAACCCAAGTTTGTCATTGGAACATTATTTACCGTTACTTTTCCCGCTAAAATTAGTTCTTCTGCTTTACGTCTGCTTGCCACACCTGCATGGGCCAAATATTTATTGATTCTCATTTTCTTCACTTTCGTTAAATAAGGTTTGTTCTTCTGCGATAAATCTTGACTCATCTATTTCAGGTAATTCATCTAAATGATTAATCCCAATATAGTCTAAGAAAAATTCAGTTGTTGCATAAAGACTCGGACGTCCTGGTGCTTCAACTTGTCCGACCTTTTCAACCAAATCAAAAGCACGAAGTGTTGAGAGAACACCTGAGGAATTCACTCCGCGGAGCTGATCGATTTCGAGTCGAGTTAAAGGTTGCTTATAAGCAATAATTGATAAAACTTCAAGAGCTGATTTTGACAACGATTGATTAAGAGGAGTTTTGGCATAGTTTTTAAGAATTTCTGCAAACTCTTCTTTTGTAGCCATACGATATTTACCTGCAGTTTCAATAATCGTTAAAGCAGATTCTTCATCAGAATGATATTTTTCTTTTAAGTAATCAATTTGTTGCTGACAAGCTTGTTTAGACATTTCTGTCAATGCTGACAATTCTGCCAAGGTTAAACCAGCTTCGCCAGATACAAAAAGTAAGAGTTCACAACTTGCTGTCTTATTCACTAGTTTCTTTTCTTTCTAAAATAATTTCTCCAAAAAGCTCTCCTTGAGAAAAAGAAATCTGTTGATTTTTGATTAATTCTAAAAGAGCCATAAAAGTGGTGACGAGTTCATCTTTATTAGTAGAGCTAGAAAACAAATCTGAAAATTTACATATTTTTTGTTCTGTAAATCTAGTACTTAACTCTAAAATCTTATCAGCGATTGTAAATTTCTCAGCTGCTATTTTTGTATTCTCGTCTTGAAAATGTTGTCTTTGCAACTCAAGAATTTTAGTAAAAGCTAGAAATAAATCTAAAGCAGATTTATCCTGCAAAAGTACAGTTTCATCAGTGATAATTTCTGTCTTAGCTTTTGAATAAAAATGACTACGTTCCTGATGAAGTTCATCTAAATCTTGTGACAACATTTTATATTTCCGATATTCATCAATTTGAGCCAATAAATCATACTCAAGTTGTTCTGTATCTTCAATAAAAGTTTCGGTAACTGTCGGTAAAAGTCTTCTTGATTTAATTAACATCAGTTGACTTGCCATTAACATGTACTCTCCAGCTACTTCCAATTCAAGTTTTTTCATGGTTTGAATATAGATAAGATATTGCTCAATAACTGGTACCAATGGAACTTCAAAAATATCCATTTCATACTGACTTACCAAATGCAATAAAAGGTCGAGAGGACCCTCGAAGTTTTTAATTTTTATATTGATTTCTTTAATCATATTTTACATAATAAAAATAGTGTAAATTCCTATCTATAATATTTTTCAAGCGTTGTAATAGTTGTTAAACCAAGTAGAGTTGCCAGTTCATAAATTGACTTCCCTGCTTTAACCTGATGCAAGATATACTGTTCTCTAATTTCTTTGGAAGAATAGTTCGTAAATTTTTTCAATTCAGTATAAAGAAATTGACGAGATTTTGCGAATAATTCATCAGCATTATTAATGGCTTTAACTCTTATGGCAAATTTTTCTCTAATTGGTAAAACTCGTTTTATTCCGGCTTTTTCAATCGTGAGATATTTAAAGTTCCAATTAAAATTTTCCCATTTCAATTTTTGTATCTCAGCAAAATTTAAACCAAATTCTAAAATTAATAAGGCTAAAAATTGTCCTGGACAGGTCAAAGGACCATAGAACTCAGGAAATTCCTTAATCATTGGATGATAACTTTGAGCAGTCTGTGATTTTTTTTGAACGACTTGTTTAATTTTAAAGTACTGGTCAACTTTTTGTCGTTGATACAGGAAAAGCAAATATTGATTTGCACTCGAAATCTTCCTTCGCTGTGCTGCTGGCGAAAGATTACTAATTTGAATTTTGTAAAGTTCTAAGTTTTCTGTTGTGAGTGACTTATCTTCAAAGAAAGCCTGCAAAGAAACTAAATCATAATGGTAATTTGAACGAGTATTCTCTGAAAAATTTCTGCTTGCTAAATACTCGTCAATCTCGTTTGGTAATTTCATAATATTTTGTAAAGTCGTGAGCAAAGGCACTAAAGGCCTTTAATATTTCTTGCCTAACAACAATCCCCATAAATTCCTGTCTTTTGACTACTGGGAGAAATGGCTCCTTAATTAATTTGTGCATCATTTCTTCCAAGGTTACTGATGGTCCAACTGTTTGAACATCTTTATTAACTATTTCCGAAATTGATGTATTATGTAATTTTTCAAAAAAGAAATTCTGTTCCATTTCAAATTCAACGATTTCTGTTAAACCCAAAACACCAACGTATTCTTTTTTTTCATTTAAAACTGGAACTCGTGAATACTTATACTGACTAAGCATCAGTTTGGCATGAGCAATATTATGCTCAGCATAAAGTACAGCAACATTTGAGGCAGGAATCATAAAGGTTTCACTTTGATTCAAGATAAAATCCTCAATCTTTTTATCAATCATGCAAATTACTCCTTAAAGAGCTTTGTAGACTTAGAGTCTGAACTGTAGTTCCGGGATAGGTTCATGTTGCAGATTTCGATAAGAAACTTTGAACTCTTCTCCTTCAATCTCAATTATAGCATACATTTTGATATCATACTTCCCTCTAGGTTGTGCAACTGAACCTGGATTTACATAAAGTATATTATTAATTTTTTGTGCTACTGGTTGATGGATATGTCCAAAAAGCGCGATATCTGCGTTCTTTTCCTCAGCAAAATAAGAATAACGGTCTAATCCTAAACCAACATAAAAAAGATGACCATGTGTAATTAATACCTTTTTTCCTTCAACTTCTTGAGTAAGAAATTCATGATATCCACTATCATAATCACAGTTCCCAGCAACAACAGTTATTCCTTGCCAAATTTCATCAGAACTAGGAAGTTCAGAATCTCCACAATGAAAGATAGCCGTTGCTTCATTCAAATATTTTGATTTTATGGATTCAACCACATCGCGGTCATAATGTGAATCAGACATTACTACAAACATAAGCATCCCTCTTTTACATAATTATAATTATATTTATGTTAATTTATTTAAACTTATTTGTCAAGCCACTCAGGAAGTTCAGCCATCAATTTTCTCAAGGCTTGTCCGCGATGAGAGACTTGATTTTTTTCTTTTTCTGATAATTCCGCGGCTGTTCTAAAGGCATCAACCATGAAAATAGGATCATAGCCAAAACCATTTTCTCCTTTAGGAGCGAGAGCAATATAACCATCCCAATCTGCTTCCACAACTAAACTCTCACGGTCAGGTTTTGCCGCCACAAGCGTAGTATGAAAATGTGCGCTTCTACGTTCTGGAGTAATTGCCGTTGGAGCGAGTTCATGCAAAAGTTTTGCGATATTTTTCTCATCAGTAGGATCCGGAGCTGAGAAACGATGCGACCAAATGCCAGGCAAACCACCAAGAACATCAACACAAAGTCCTGAATCATCGCCAATGACTACTTGCCCAGTAATTTCAGCGATTTGTTCTGCTTTTAAACGAGCATTTTCTTCAAAGGTTGTTCCAGTTTCTTCAATTTCAGGAAGTTCTGGATAATCTGTTAAATCTTTGATTTCATAACCGAAATCAGCAAATAATTTCTTAAATTCTTTTGTTTTTCCTGAATTTCTTGTTGCGATTATAAGTGTTTTTTCCATTTATTTTTCCTTATTGAAATTCTCTATTTCAGTATGTTCAATCTGAAGTTGTCCGATGTTTAACCATTTTTCTGCAATTTCTCGAAATGAATTAACGCCCGCAGTAGTAAAGAAACGATGCTCTAGTGGTTGACGTTCTTGTCCATTTATTGAAAAATAGTTGAGCAAAACAGAGATATCTCGTACAGCTTCTGCTCCAGAATCAATCAAACGTACCTCTTTTCCCATTGTTTCTTGGATTAAGGAACGTAAGAGAGGATAGTGAGTACATCCGAGAATTAAGGTGTCTACTTTTCCAATTAGTGGAACAAGACTTTCTGATACAACTTTTCTAGCAATTTCAGATTCCATTTCATTTGATTCAACGATTGAAACAAATTTTGGACATGCTAGGCTATATACTTCTACTGCTGATGATTTACGAGCAATTGTTTTATGATATTCATCTGAACGAATCGAAGCTTGAGTGGCAATTACACCAATTTTGTTTGTTTTTGTTTTTTGAATCGCTGAGCTTGCTCCGGGTAGGATGACACCAATCACCGGTATATCTAGTTTTTCTTTTACAATTTCTAAGGCCATCGCTGTTGCTGTATTACAGGCCATTACAATCATTTTCACATCTTTTGATAGTAAAAAATTAACCATGTCCCAAGTGAACGCAATGATTTGTTCACGACTACGCGGACCATAAGGAGCTCTTCTTGTATCTCCTATGTAGACAATTTCTTCATTTGGGAGTTGTCTAAGGAGTTCGCGAGCAACAGTCAGTCCACCAACACCAGAATCTAAGAGGCCGATTGGTCGATTGTCCATTTTTCTTCTCCTTTTAAAATATCTAATTCAAATTCTCTCTTATCCAAAATCTGTATTTTTTAATATAATGGATACTTTATTTATGATGATAAAAGCAAACGCTGAGAGAGTTTAGAACTTGTGTTCTACTGCTTCGCTCAGCGTATCTAATAGCTTATTTTTTGTTTGTGTCTGATTGCTTTGCAGCAGCACGAATTTGGCGAAGAACTTGTTGGACTTGAACTTCACTTGGTTTACGTCCCATAGATCCCATCATAAGACGAACAGCGTCTTCATTAAGGGGTGGGTTATCCATAAGTAATTTTTTTGTTTGGCGTTGTGAGAACCATGTTCCCAAGAAAAAACCTGCCAAAAGGCATACAACCATAAGCAAAATAGCTAAGATTAAATTCATTTTGAATCTCCTAATTTTGGCGAAACGCTTTCGCCATTGATGACATCTTATTATATCAAATTTTAGTCCTTTTGTCAGCACTTTATATTACTGACAGAAAGGATAAATGAGGCAAAAGTTACTGACGGAGCTGTCAGTAACTTTTTATTTCTCAAATTGTAAAATCAAAACCATCTAATGTTGCAAAATAATCAGCTGGCTTCTCTGCTCGACGAATTAAACGAGTCTTTCCATCTTCTTGAAGCAAAACTTCGGAACTTCTTAATTTAGCATTATATTGATAACCCATTGAGAATCCATGCGCACCAGTATCATGAATCACTAATAAATCTCCTATTTCTATTTTAGGAAAGGCTCTTTCTTTTGCAAATTTATCATTATTCTCACATAAAGAACCTGTAATATCATAAATTTCAGTCGCTTCATCATTTTCTTTTCCAGCAACTGTGATGTGGTGATAAGCATCATAAAAGGCTGGACGCATCAAGTTAACTGCTGATGCATCAACGCCAACGTATTTTCGATAAGTTTCTTTAAGGTGCAAAACTTTTGTAATCAAATGACCGTGTGGAGCTAGCATAAAACGTCCCAATTCGGTATAAATTTTTAGATTTTCTATTCCGTTAGCGCTCAAAACTTCTTCATAAGCTTCGTGAACACCTTGACCGATTTTGGCAATATCATTTGCCTCCTCATCAGGACGATAGTTCACACCAATTCCGCCTGATAAGTTAATGAAATCAAGGGTAATTCCAGTTTCTTCTCTAATTTCTAAAGCAAGCTTAAAGAGCTTGCGGGCAAGTTCTGGGTAATAATCATTTGTCACTGTATTTGAAGCCAAAAAACTATGCATTCCAAATTTTTTCACGCCTAATTTTTGCAAATCTTTAATTCCTTGGATGAGTTGGGCTTTTGTCATTCCGAATTTAGATTCTTCTGGATTATCCATAATTTTTGTTCCCATAGCAAAAACTCCACCGGGATTGTATCTCAAACTCATTGTTTCCGGAAAAATAAAATCTGTCAGATTTTTCAAAAATTCAATATCTTCATAGGCATCAAGATTGATTGTCGCACCCAATTGATTAGCAAATTGAAATTCTTCAGCTGGAGTATCGTTTGATGAAAACATCATCTCAGAGCCGTCAAACCCACATTTTTCGGAAAGTAACAATTCGACATAAGAGGCGCAATCAACGCCACACCCCTCTTCATGAAGAATTTTTAAAATAGCTGGTGTGGGTGTCGCTTTCACAGCAAAAAATTCTTTAAATCCTTTATTCCAAGCAAAGGCTTTGTGAAGGTCACGCGCTTTTTGACGAATTCCTTTTTCATCATAAAGATGAAATGGTGTTGGAAATTCCTTTGTGATTTGTTCTAATTGTTCTTTTGTTACAAATGGTGTCTTCATCTCTCACCTCATTTTTAGATTATTTATAAGTATAGCATATCATCAAAAGCTTGGACACAAAAAAGTTCCTGCCATTTTTACTGACAGAAACTTTTTTTACTGACAGAATGATAAATTATGCTGTAGCGACTTTTATTAATTGTTCATCAACAATTTCGGCTGTTTTTCTTCCTTCACGGATTGCCCAAATAACCAAAGATGGACCTCGTCTGGCATCGCCTGCGACTAGAACTTTGTCATTATTTGTTCGATAATCATCATAAATTTCTTGAACACCAAATTTATCCAATAATCCTGTGTCAGTCCCAACAAATCCCATAGCAAGTAAAACTAAGTCAGCTTCAATTACTTGTTCAGTCCCTTCTACCGCCTTGAAGTCAGGTCCAACTTTGGCTACTTTTAAACCAGTAAGTTGACCTTCAGCATTTGTTTGAAAAGCTGTTGCAGTCATTTGATAGGTTGTCAAATCAGTATTTCCCACAAATTCTGCTTCTTTTTGCCCATAACCTGCTCTCAAGGTCATTGGCCACTCAGGCCAAGGGTTGTTATCTAAACGATCAGTGGGTAAACTTGGTGTGATTTCTAATTGAGAAACCGATGCTGCTCCTAAACGAACTGCTGTTCCGATACAATCGTTCCCTGTATCTCCACCACCAATGACTACTACTTTTTTTCCTTTTAATGATTGACTAATATTATCTTCGCCCTCTTCAAGGACAGTTTTAGTCGTTTCTGTCAGAAAATCAATGGCAAATCGAATTCCAACTGCTTCACGGCCTGAAATATTTAAATCACGTGGAATTCCTGCGCCAATCGCCAAAATAATTCTATCAAAATTTACTGACAGGTCTTCGTAACTGATTGTCTTTCCAATCTCAGTATTGGTGACAAAAGTCACACCAAGTTCTGTCATTAAATCAATCCGTTTTTGAACGACTTTTTTATCCAATTTCATATTTGGAATGCCGTACATCAATAAGCCGCCCAAACGATCTGATTTTTCAAAAACAGTAACGCTATGTCCCAATTGATTAAGACGCCAAGCAGCTGACAGACCGGCAGGTCCAGACCCAATAATCGCTATTTTATAACCTGTCGGCTCCGCCGCTTTGCCAATTTCAGCCACCCAACCTTCATCATTTCCTAAATCACCCAAGAAACGTTCATTATCTTTAATGGTTACTCCTGCACCGTTTAAGGCCTCGGCACAAGATTTTTCACAAGGAGCAGGACAGACTCGCCCGGTAAACTCTGGAAAAGGATTGGTTAAAATCAAACGTTCATAGGCTTTTCTTTGTAAACCACGATAAATCAAATCATTCCACTCTGGGATGTGATTATCATTTGGACAACCTGAGACAGCTCGTTTGCCCCCATAAAATATCCCTTGATGGCAAAAAGGAACATCACAATGCATACAACGTGCCGCTTGTTTTTGTCGTTCTTCAGTAGATAAGGGAACTTGCAATTCAGCAAAATCCTTTATCCGCTCCGCTAATTCACGGTAAGGATTATCATTTCTTGGATAATTTAAAAATCCATTTGGATCAGCCATTAGCTCACCTCCGTTACTTTTTTAAAGGTTGTCATCGTAAGTGCTTCGCCTGACAAACCTGTTTTAGCCAAATCTTCTTCAATATTTTTAATATGATGATATTCTCTTGGATAAACTTTGACAAATTTTTCGCGTTCTGTTTGCCAATGTTCTAAAATAAATTTTGCTTTTGCTGAATCAGTATAATTCAAATGTTTCTTCAATAATTCTTCTAAAACTTCATCACCTGAAGTTTCATCTAAAGCATAAAGATCTACCATTTCCCGATTCACTTTATTTTCAAAATTGCCAGCGACATCATAAACATAAGCGATACCACCAGACATCCCAGCTGCAAAATTACGACCTGTTGTGCCAAGGACAACAGCGATACCACCAGTCATGTATTCACAACCATGGTCACCCGTTCCTTCCACAACAAAATGTGCTCCTGAATTTCGGACACCACAACGCTCACCTGCACGACCTCGGAAATAAGCTTCGCCACCGATAGCCCCAAAGAGCGAAACATTCCCCACAATAGAAGTATTTTCAATATCATAAGCGGCATCTAGAGGTGGTTTTACAATCAAACGGCCCCCTGACAATGATTTTCCAATATAATCATTGGCTTCGCCAATCAAAGTAACCTCCATACCAGCGGTTGCGTAAGAGCCAAAGGACTGGCCAGCAACCCCTTCGTATTCATAGCAAACAGAAGCATCTTTTAGACCAAAATTACCATAACGTTCAGCAATCCAACCTGCCATTCGCGCGGTCGTTGTTCGATTAATATTTTTAATCGTGCCATGAACCGTTGCCTGAGAACCATTATTAAGTGTAGCCTCCGTGAATTGGTCTAATTCTTTCCAAGCACGAGGATTAGCAAAAGGATCACTATGCCTTGTTGCAATCGGTAAGGCATGACCAAGCATACGGCTAAAGTCCAAACCTCGCATTTTAGCTGGTAAATCTTCTTTAGCTTGCAAGAGCTCGGCATGACCTACCAATTCATTGATTGTTCTAAAACCAAGTTCGGCTAAAAGTTCTCGAACTTCCTCAGCCATAAATTCCATTAAACGCACAATGTGCTCTGGTTTTCCAGCAAAATTTGCTCTTAATCTAGGATTTTGTGTGGCAATACCTACCGGACAAGTATTTAAATGACAATTTCTTGTCATGATACATCCAATCGCAACCAAAGCTAAACTACCAAATGAATATTCTTCAGCACCTAGCATTGCAGCAATCGCAATATCTCGACCTGTGACTACTTTACCATCAGTTTCCAAAATCATTCGGTCACGTAAATTGTTCAAACTAAGCGTTTGATGTGCTTCTGCCAGTCCCATTTCCCAAGGGAGACCTGCATCTCTTGTTGAGTTTCTAGGACTTGCTCCAGTTCCACCATCATAACCAGAAATAACAACTTTATCAGCTCCGGCTTTAACACACCCTGTAGCAATTGTTCCAACACCAGTCGATGAAACCAACTTAACGTTGATTTTTGCATAAGGATTAATTTTTTTCAAGTCAAAAATAAGTTGCGACAAATCTTCAATGGAATAAATATCATGATGAGGCGGTGGTGAAATTAAACTTACCCCTGGAGTTGAGTTTCGAACTTCTGCCACCCAAGGAAAAGCTTTTTTACCTGGCAATTGCCCACCTTCACCTGGCTTAGCACCTTGCGAAATTTTAATTTGAATCTCTTCGGCAGACATTAAATAAGCAGCTGACACACCAAATCGTCCAGAGGCGACTTGTTTAATTTTAGAATTATTGATTGTGCCATAACGTTTTGCATTTTCACCACCTTCACCCGAATTGGATTTTGCACCAATAGAGTTCATGGCTTGAGCAATACATTCGTGAGCCTCTTGTGACAATGAGCCAAATGACATGGCCCCAATTTTGAAACGTTTAACAATTTCACGAGCTGGTTCTACTTCGCTCATCTGAATGGACTTCCGATCAGATTTGATTTTCCAAGTGTGACGTAAGCTTGTCGGCGATTTTAGAGCAATATCATTTAGATACTGACTATATTTTTTATATTTTTCAAAATCATTTTGACGGACAGCATTTTGAATTTGGTAAATCATTTGTGGGTCATAGATATGATGTTCTCCCTCATCCGCCCGGTATTGGAAAGAACCGCCTGTTTCCAATAAATCCTGTGCCCGATGTCCATAAGCTTTCTCATATCGTAAACGATATTCGTCCTCGATTTGGGCAAGAGAAAGTCCACCAATTCTTGTACTCGTACCTGTGAAGTACTTGTCAACGACTTCTTTAGATAAACCAATTGCTTCAAAAAGTTGAGCCCCTTTATAACCGACAATTGTTGAAATCCCCATCCGGCTCATGACCTTAACAATACCTTTTTCTGCCGCATGACGGAAATTTTCAAGTTGTTCAGGGGCTCCCATACCCCAGTCTGAAAGGGTTGCGTATGCACCATAAGGATGAATTCCTGAAACGCCATAACCTACAAGCGCTGCAAATTGATGAACTTCACAGACCTCAGCTGTATCTACAATAATTGCAAATTTAGACGCATTATGACGTCCTAACATATAATGATAAAGTCCTGACAAAGCAAGTAAAATAGGCATTGGTACTTTATTTTCAGCAAAGTCACGGTCAGAAAGCACGATAATAGTTGTTCCTTGATTAATCAAACTTTCTGCCTTATAAAAGAGTTTGTTCAATGCATTTTCTAAAAGATCATCCTTATCATATAGGGTGGAAATAACTTCTGTATGATAATGTTCTTCCTTCAATGCTAAGATTTTTTCAAAGTCAGCCGTTGAAAGGACTGGACTGTCTAATTTTAACTTACGAACATTTTCACCTGTGATTTTTGCTGGATTCCCATCTTCTCCCAAATAGGTTTCTGTTCCAATGACAATTTGTTCCCTAATCGCATCAATTGGCGGATTGGTCACTTGAGCAAATTGTTGTTTGAAGAAATTATAGAGTGATTGAGCTTGGTCAGATAAAACTGCCAAAGGAGCATCAAAGCCCATTGAAATTGTAGGTTCATTGGCTGATTCTGCCATTGGTAAAAGTACTGTCCGAATGACTTCGTCAGTATAACCAAATAATTTCCATAGGGTATTCATTTTTGCTGACGGAATTGGATTTGTTTTTTCACTTTCTGTCAGTGCTGACAGTTTCTTCAAACCAGCTGACAGAAATTTTTGGTAGGGATATTTATTAGCATAATAACTCTTAACTTCTTCATTACGAATAATTTTTCCTTCGTCAGTATTGACTAACAACATGTTACCAGGTCCAAGAACTGATTTTTCAATGATTTCATCGGCTGGGATATCAACCACACCAGATTCGCTTGACAGAATGATAAAATTATCCTTTGTCACAAGATAACGACTTGGTCTTAAACCATTCCGATCAAGTCTTGCCCCAACAGTTTTTCCGTCAGTAAATACTAAAGCTGCCGGACCATCCCAAGGCGCAATATGAGCAGTTGAATATTCGTAAAAAGCTTTCAATTCTGGACTTAAGCCAGTTTGTTCTCCCCAAGCCTCAGGAATCATGGTCAGTAAACTTTCTGGAAGTTCTCGACCATTTCGATAGAAATACTCCATACAATTTTCTAATTTGGCTGAATCAGAATTTTCTTCATTGTACATTTCAATATCGTTGACTTTCATCCAGTTTTCAGCTCCGCGAAGCGTGTTAATTTCGCCATTATGTGCTAGAAAACGAAAAGGTTGAGCCCGATTCCAAGAGGGAAAAGTATTGGTAGAAAAACGGCTATGTGTTAGTGCAATATGACTTTTGAAATCTTCATCAGACAAATCAGGATAAAAGAGTTTTACTTGATACGCGTGAAGCATTCCCTTATAAACAACCGTCTGACTAGATAATGAACAAATATATAATTCCTCTTCGTCAAAACGTTTTTCAAGATTTCGTCTGATAATAAATAAATCATTTTCAAAATTAGAAATTTCGCTGACAGCTTTTTCAGATGATTTTTTCTCAATAAAAACTTGAACAAAAGACGGCATAATTCCTTGAGCCGTTGCTCCACATGCTTCAAAATTAAAAGGAACTGTGCGCGTGAATAAGACTTCATATCCTTGAGCCTTAACAGCTGCCTTAATCGCTTCTAATTCTTGATGTTTTTTATTTTCCTTACGCGATAAGAAAAATTGCCCTACGGCATAATCACCAAGTTTTGGTAGTTCTACATCATGTTCTTTTGCAATTTTACGAAAGAATTCGTCAGGCAAAGCAAGTAAAATACCTGCCCCATCTCCGGTTTCTGGTTCAGCACCCGTTCCACCACGATGATTCATCCTTGTTAACATGGTCAGCGCTCTCTCAACTAAAAGGTGACTAGCTTTACCGTCAATTTGGGCAATGAAGCCCATTCCACAAGCATCCGATTCAAAATCAGGCTGCCAAAGTGTCGTTTTCATGGCTTGTTTAGCTTTTTTATTCATAACACAACCTCTTTTATTTTACAATTTGGTTCTTTTATTCTACTAAAATTTTTATGAAATATCAATATATTCTGACAATTATATATAAATGTAATTTTTAGTAGCTTTATCAAAACTATAAAAACCCTTACAATTGACAAAAAGAGACTAAAATCATAAGATAAAAGAATGAATAAGGAACAATTAAAGACACTAATTAATTCAGGAAAAACATACGATGACGCCGATTTAGACTTGTCTGAATATCGTAACCATGCCCTTTTTGAAAGCCGCCGTTATAATCAAAAAAATTAATAACAATGAGGGTTATCATCCAGAAATCTTAAAGAATCTTTTTGAACATTTAGGTAAAAATCCTTATATTGAATCTAATTTTCGCTGTGAATTTGGCTTCAATATAAGAATTGGCGATAATGTCCTCATTAATCATGATATGATTATTTTAGACTGTAACCAGGTCACGATTGGCAATAATGTTTACTTTGGCCCCCGTTGTGGTTTATTTGCTGCCAATCATTCGGAAGATCCAAGTTTAAGAACTGCTGGTGGGGTCTATTCAAAGCCGATTACGGTTGGGAACCAAGTCTGGTTGGGGGCAAATGTCAGCCTTCTTCCTGGTGTAAGCATTGGTGACAATAGTATTATTGGTGCAGGAAGCGTCGTTACCAAAGATATTCCAGAAAATGTGATTGCTGCTGGTAATCCTTGCCAAGTGATTCGTCCAATTCGAACAGAGGATCAAGAATGGATTAAAAAAGATAAATTATTTATTTCAAAATAAAAAAGCTAAAGAGTATTCTTTAGCTTTTTAAAATTATTCAACTTTAACTATCCAGCCTTCTGGTGCTTCAACATCACCAAACTGAATGCCAACCAACTCATCATATAAACGTTTAACCGTTGGTCCTACTTCTGTTTCTGAATGGAAAATATAAGAATCTTCTCCATCGTCGATACGACCAATTGGAGAGATAATTGCTGCTGTCCCACAAGCTCCTGCTTCAACAAATTTACCTAAATCTTTGGCATAAACTTCACCCTCAATCGCTTTGAGCCCCAAACGATGTTCAGCTAAATAAAGAAGAGAATATTTAGTAATTGAAGGTAAGATAGATGGACTCAATGGTGTGATAAATTCATTATCAGCTGTAATTCCAAAGAAATTCGCTGCCCCAACTTCTTCAATTTTAGTATGTGTGCTTGGGTCAAGATAAATCGCATCTGCATAGCCTGAAGCTTTGGCACCAACTTCTGCTTGTAAAGAAGCTGCGTAATTTCCTCCAACTTTGGCACCACCTGTACCAAGTGGAGCCGCCCTATCATAATCTCTTGAAATTACAAATTTTGAAGGAGCCAATCCGCCTTTAAAATAAGAACCAACTGGCATAGCAAAAACGGTGAAAATATATTCATCAGCAGGTTTTACCCCAATAACATCACCAACCCCAATCAAAAGTGGACGGAGATAGAGCGTTGCACCCGTTCCGTAAGGAGGCACAAAATCTTCGTTGGCTTTCACCACTTGTTTAACTGCATCAATAAACATTTCAGTTGGAACTTCTGCCATGCAAAGTCGACGCGCCGTATTTTGCAAACGAGCAGCATTTTGGTCAGGACGGAAAAGTTGGATTGAACCATCCTTTGTTCGATAGGCTTTTAATCCTTCAAAACCTTGTTGACCATAATGCAAAGCAGGTGATGATTCACTAATATGAAGTTGATTATCTCCTGTTAGTTCTCCAGCACTCCATTTTCCGTCTTTAAAACGAGCGATATAACGAAAAGGTAAGTTCCGATAGCTGAATCCTAAATTTTCCCAGTCTAAATTAATTGCCATAACATCCTCCAAATTTTTTTGTTATAATAGATTATATTATTTTCTGTAACATAAAACAAGAAAATATTCATGAAATTCGGTAAAAGTTCAAACAATTTTTTCAAATATAGTCAATTTCTCTATAAATGAATTTATAAAATTACTGAACAAAGGAGCAAAAATGAACTTATTAAAAACAAACTGGGAAGACTTTGGTTTATTTTTATTAGATAAAGCAATTACAATTTTATTAATTAGTATTCTTTTTTTTATTCTCTATCAAGCCGGCTCTCGTATCGTTAAACGCTTATTTAAAAATTATAGTGAGCAAAAATGGACAGATACTTCGAGAATCTTAACCCTCTCTCGACTGACAACCAGTGCCATCCATTATCTTACAGTTTTTCTTTATATCTATACTGTTCTAGGAGTCATCGGAATTCCTGTTGCAAATATCCTTGCTGGTGCTGGTATTCTCGGAGTTGCTCTAGGTTTCGCTGGGCGAGATTTAGTCGCTGATATTATCAATGGCTTCTTTATAATCGTTGAACATCAAATCAACGTTGGAGATACTGTGGCTTTTGCTGGCCTTGACATTGAAGGGGTAGTAAAAACTGTTGGAATTCGTTCAATTACAGTAATTGGCGCTGATGGCGCAACGACTTTTATTCCTAATCGAAATATTGCTGCCCTCAAAAACTACTCATACAAAGAAAGAACTGTTAATCTTGATGTGCCAGTAACAAGTGAAAATCTGATTGAAAGAAAAAATCAGATTATGGAAGTTAATGCAAATTATCCTCAACTTAAATATTTAGGAATTATCAACATTGAAGACAAACTCTTCTTAAGAACAAGTTTAACAGCCCCATTATCTAAGATTACTCCTTTAAAAATGGAGATTTTAGATAAATATTATGAAAAATAATCACTGACAGACTTATGACTAAATAGAAAAAACAAAATTTATCATCAAAATAAAAGCGATATAGATTAACTATATCGCTTTTATTTTTTCCTAAGATGAATATCAATTTTTTTAGTGAGTAAAGCCATATGTTTTATTTTCAGGTTCCTCATGGTATAGAATATGAGCATTATTTAAAGCCTCAATTGCTTCTTGCATATCTTGAACATAGTTAAATGCCATATTCATCCCAAAATCTGCTCGAATCACTAAACGTTGAATGATTTCATTTTCCAAATTTTTGGGAAGTGGATAAGCAGGCACTTGCCATCCCTTCATTAATAAACGGTCTGCCAAATCATAAAGATTCCAAACCCGATTTGAATCTTCTTTTAATTTATAGCAGACAATTGGCAATTGTGACCCATCGTTCATAATTTCAAACATTCCAGTTTTTTCAATTTCTTTTGCTAAAAACATGGCGACTTTATGCGTTCTCTCATGAATAGCTTTATATCCATCAAATCCATAACGTACAAAATTATAATATTGACCAATTAATTGAGAGGCACTGTGAGAAAAATTAATGGCCATCGTTGGTAGTTCTCCTCCAAGATAACTTACTTTAAAAATTAATTCTTCTGGTAAATATTTTTTGTCACGCCACAAAACCCAACCTACGCCAGGATAAACTAAACCATATTTATGACCTGAGGTATTGATTGAAATGACATTTTTCAAACGGAAATCCCACTCAAGTTCTGGCTCAACAAAGGGAGCATAAAGTCCTCCTGAAGCAGCATCTACGTGAATATAAACTTTGTAATCTGTCTGTTTATTATATTCTTCAATCAAATTATCCAAAGCTTTGATATCATCATAACGACCAGTATAAGTAATCCCCATAATACCAACTACCCCAATCGTATATTCATCAACATAATCCATCACTTTATCCAAATTGATTGACATATGTTCTCTATCCATTGGCACTTCTCGCATTTCAATATCCCAATAAACACAGAATTTTTCCCAGCAAACTTGATAACCAGATGAAATAACTAAGTTTGGCTTTTTCGCATTAATGTCTAATCCCAATTTTTCTGCTCGCTTGCGCCAAGAAAACTTCATGGCCATTCCACCAAGCATACAAGCTTCTGAAGAACCAATTGTTGAAGTCCCCATAAATTTTTCTTTTTCACTCGCATTCCAAAGGTCAGCGATCATGTTGACACAACGGTTTTCAATTTCAGTTGTTCTTGGATATTCCGATTTATCAATCGCATTTTTTTCCAAGGTCTGACTCATTAGCTTGACTGCTTCAGGTTCCATATAAGTTTGACAGAATGTGGCTAAATTTAAACGAGCATTCCCTTCATCTAACATTTCATCTTGAACTAATTGATAGGCCACTCGAGGCTCAATTGATTGTTGAGCTAATTTATATTTAGGCAAATCCACTTGTTCACTTTCTGAACCAAAAATTGGTTCCAAGAACTCTGCTTCATCGCGATTTTCTTTTCCGTATAACATAGGTACATCCTCCAATTTTTTAATGTTTTAAGATATGTTCTTCTTTTTTAATAATATGATGCTCACCACGAGCTGCTGGATAAATCGCGGGGTTCACATCTCTTGCTTTAAAGTGCCTTGGTTCTTCAATAGTATCATGTCCCCTTTTATCATGCAATTCATAAACAATAAATGGCAAGATAGCAGTCACAACAAAACTTATAAGAAGTATCATTTTGTAAGTATGAGTCTCATTTTTCGCAATTGATGCTGGAGGAACAAAGGAAATAAATAGAGCAAAAATTGATAATAAAAATCCAATTCCCGCAATGATTGTTTTTCCAACTCTTTTACCTGGAACATTATAAGTGCGCTTTAAATTTTGTTTTTTATAGATTAAAACAAAGTAACCAATAAAAAATAAGAGATAACCTACCAAATAAATCACTACTGTCAGTGAAATGGCAACTAAGAAAGATAAATTATTTCCTCCTCCTCCAAAAGTTAATACAGCGCCCCAAAGTGTAACAATGATTCCTTGAATCATAACTAGCGGAACAGGGACTTCATGCGTATTTGTTTTACGTAAAAATTTTGGTAATAAGCCTCTTTGTGCTGCTGCAAACATCCCTCTAGAAGGACCAACAACCCATGAACTCACTTCTCCCATAACCCCAAAGGCAATCATTAGTGCAATTATTTTAACTAACCATCCCAAATGATGATTAAAATGTAAGATTAACGTTTGAAAAGTTTGAATTACCCCTGCACTTAATGATAAGTCTTTTTGAGGAATAACCGCTGCTACAGAAAATCCACCTATGGCATCTAAAGAAATAGCTAAAATTACTAATAAAATCATTGCTAAGGGATAATTTCTCTTTGGATTTTCAAGTTCATTAATGTGCGAAGCTGAAGCTTCTACCCCCATATAAGCAAGAATAAAAGAAACAAAAACTACTAAAGTTGATAGTTGTGAAAAATCTGGGACAAAAGCATGCTTATTAATTGGTATCTCTATAGGATTACCTCCGATAAAATATGCCGCAGCTAACCCAAACAAGATAATCGATGGAATCACTATTCCAACTACGAAACCAGCTTTTACCAATTTAGCAGTTCTTTGTGTCCCACCTAACTGAGAAAATGTCAATCCCCAAAAAATGATGAGTAAACCAATAAATTTAATCAATGGATCTGTATTAAGTGCCTGAAAATTTAACACATAAGAGAGGGCCCCTAAAATGAAATAGATCATAGTGACAAAGCCAACTGTAATTTGGAACCACTGAAAAAATATGGCTGCAAAACCAAAGCGCTCCCCTAAAGTTTGGCTCACCCAACTAAAAATTCCACCATTTTCCCAACCTTCAACCGTCGCCATTTCTGCTGCACAGAGCGCTACGGGCAAAAACCAGAGTAGTCCTCCGAGAAGTAAAAAGAACACCAAATGTAATTTTGACGTGGCAAAAGTTGGATACTCATAGACAGTCAAAACCATTGAAGCGGTTAATGCAAAAAAACCGAATAATGATAATTTTTTTTGATTCATCATACCTCCTTATATTTATGATTGAATTTTTTAAAAGACATGTTATATAGCCTCATACAACTCATCTTCATTTTCTAGTATATGCTCCAGAATAAAAAAAATCTCTTTTAAACTGTTGCTTTAAAGCAACAGCTCAAAAGAGACTAAATTGACTTTTTCAAATACTTTTCCATTTTTTTCTGATAGAATTCTTTTATCTTCATTCCTCCAAATTCTTCCAAAGTTTCAAGCGCATAATTTATTTTTTCTTCTCCCACTTCTGCATTTTCAAAATTAAAAATAATGATACCTCTGGCAAGATGTCTTAATACTTCAGAATATAAATCAACACCTACAGTTCGATATTTTTTAGTCATTTCTAAAATATTTTCGGCTTTTGTTCTTTCTCCATTAGCCGCGTATATCGCAACGCTTTTATAGGCTATTTGCAATAATCTCCTTCTATATTTTAAGACTCTACAGTAATTTTCACATCTTTTGTCAAAGTTAAAGAGCAACAATTCCAATTGATTGACATTGAGATAATCAGATACAAAATAGAATAAAGTTAGTTCAAAATATCCCCACTCTTCAATATTACAAAGATAAGTTTCAATTTCCTTAACTTCTGTCTGACTAATAGTCCCAAGCTTCGTTTTAACGGTAATCATCAGTAAATGATTCCCCGTTTCTTTAACTTCAGAATATAACTCTTTTATTTTATCTCGATTTTGACTAAATTCAGCTTTTTCCAATTCTAATATAAAAAATTCTTGGAAATTCGGCATATAATTATTTACTATCAATTCGTACTCAGCTAATGGAACTTGCATTTCTTCTAACATCAAATCTATGCGCTCAAAACTCATCATACACTTTCCATGTTCAAATCTAGATATATTTGAACGGTCTATCCCTAGTTTACTAAAGTATGATAATCCTAAATTCTTTTGGTTTCGTAACTTTTTAAAACAATCTCCATATTTTTTATACATTCTCAACCTCCCCAAACTATTACTTTTATTGTTTTTTCAAGATTTATAACAGTTCATTAGTTATACTCTTTAATCAGTATGTCAATGTAGCTGTTTTTTATGTATTTAAGAAATTACGCAATTGAGATTATAACTTATTTAGGACTTAATCGTCAAATTTATACCAGTTCATACAAAAGTATATCTTACATAATTTATAATAAAAAACATTTATATTACTTTATATTTCTCTTAGGCTATTAAAGAAAACAGTTTAAAAGCTTATACTGGGCTCATCATCTGCTCTGTTAGAATTTTTATATAAGACTTTTGTTAAAATAATTATTATTAAAAAATATTGGAAATTATAACAGATGTAACTATACCAATTTAAAATATTTTATTAATAACTAATTCTATAAAAAACTCCTTTTATTTATTATGTCATTTAGGTTAATATAAAATTAGTTTTTTATTAAAAAAGGAATAGCCTAAATAATTACTGACAGACCTGTCAGCAAAAAAACGTGAACAGATAACGTTCACGTTTTACATATTTTTACTGACAGAATCTACGATTTAAAATTGACCATAGTTTTAATCGGCTCATAGGACTTGCGATGAATTCTTGTGATACCATACTTTGTTAGAGCTTCAAGATGTTTTGCAGTTCCATAACCTGCATTATGTTCAAAATCATACTCAGGAAATTCCCGAGCAAGCTCTTTCATCATTTCATCACGAGTTACTTTAGCAACAATTGAAGCCGCCGCAATCGAGGCTGAGCGAGCATCCCCGTGAATAATTTTTGTCTGTGCAATAGGTAGATCCAAAACCATAGCATCAATTAAGAGATGCTCAGGTTTAACAGATAATTTTGATACTGCTTGAATCATTGCAATTTTTGTTGCTTCATAAATATTTACTTCATCAATTTTTTCCGCATCAACAATCCCAATCCCTATTGCTAAAGCTTTTTCTTGAATTTCGGATAGAATAGCATGATGTTTTGATTTTGGCACTTTTTTACTATCATTTAAACACCGAATTTTACAATTTTTAGGTAAAATGACTGCTGCAGTCACTACAGGACCAGCAAGCGGTCCACGACCAACTTCATCAATACCTGCAATTAATTGAATTTCTTGACCATAAAGTTCTTTCTCAAATTCCAACATTTGTTCCAAACGAGCATCTTCTGCTAACTCTGCTAAAATTTGTTTTTTTCTACTTTTAAGTGCTGCTTGAACCCCAGCCCGTTCATCTGCTTCATACTCTAAGAATTCTTTTGCTGACACGTCTGTCAGTTTGGCTAAGGCCGCTTTAATTTCTTTAATGGTTTGTCCCATTTTACTCACCAACTCTCAAAAATTACTGACAGCTTTTCTGTCAGTAATTTTACATAATATTATTTATGTTATAAGCGCTTAAAATCTATCAATATAATTATAAACTCATAGTCCATCAACTCCAACTTCATCCAAACAGAACAAGCCCAATTTTCCATCCCGGACATCTTTGACAAACATATTATAGAAACGATCATAATCATCACGGAAACCAAATCTTGCGGTCAACTCCATGATTAAGTCTGGAATTTCAAGCTCCAAATCTTCTTCTGTCATTCTATATCGTTTCATTGTGACTGTTCGATAATTCTTCAAAAAATAATTTAATCCAAAAATTGTTACCTCATCCATAGGCAATAAATCATCCTTAATTGCCCCAGTCAAAGCTAATTTTAAACCAACAAGTTGATCTTCAAATTTTGGCCAAAGAATACCTGGTGTGTCCAATAATTCTAATTCTTTATTAGTTCGAATCCATTGTTGACCCTTAGTCACCCCTGGACGGTTCCCAGTCACTGCAACTTTTTTACCTGCTAAGCGATTCATCAGAGTTGACTTCCCTGCATTCGGAATTCCGATAATCATTGTTCGCAAAGTAGTATGAGCAATACCGCGCTCCTTATCATGAGCGACCTTATCTGCCATCAATTTTTTAGCAGCAACAGTTAATCTTTTTGCTGTATATTCTTCTTTAGAATTAATGGCTAAAGTTATAAAACCTTGATCATCAAAATATTCAATCCATTGTGCTACTGCATTAGAATCAGCTAAATCAGCTTTATTTAAAGCAATAATTCTTGGTTTATCCCCAATAATTTGCCCTAACATCGGATTACGTGAAGAAATAGGGAGACGAGCATCAACCAATTCAATCACAAAATCAACATATTTTAAATTTTCTTGCACCTGACGACGTGCTTTGGACATATGCCCAGGAAACCATTGTATCACCATATTAATACTCCTCAAATCAACTGTAATCTCTACAGCTTTTATATATTTATAATTTCACATTCAGATAAGAATCAAGACTTAGCTGAGTTTTTATTCTACTAAAAGAATACAAATTTGAATTCTAATTTTTGCCCTCTTTTAAACCCAAAAGAATATAAAAAATGGACAAAGATTACCTTATCCATTTTAGCATTTTTCAACTTTTTTTGTAATCCTCAATTTTCAGGATTCAGATTTTCCGATTTTTAATAAATCAAGACCCAAAGTTAATTCTCTTAAGACCTTTTTAAAAACCTCTACAGAGAAAGAGGGGGATGTTGTCAAAGTTAAGAAAGTTTCTCCCCTATCAGTAATTGTGTAGTCTGTATCATAAAAACCATTCTTTTTATAGAATTTTAGACGTTTTACTCTCTGTTCATAATTATCTGCACTCGGATCAAGTCTCTCAATGTTCAAAGTAATATTTTTACCTGAAAATTTTTCTTTTAAAGTTTCTAAAATCGCTGAACCATAACCTTTAGACTGAACCTGATTATTAACTGCTAAATATAAAACAAAAGTCATCTCTTCATGACTCACAAGGTAAGAAACACCACAAAATTCATCATTTTGATAGTAAGCCCAGAAATGTACATTTTTCTTCAAGGCCCAAAGTTTTAGCAACCAAATTGGATATTGTTCTTCTTTAGGAAAAGAATTTTTAACTAAATCTATGACTTGACGATATTCCGGTAAAGTTTTAGATACATTTTTTATTTCTAAATTCATTATTTCTCCTCTACTTTAAGGGTAATATATCGATTATATCAAAAAAGATTTAGAGGTCATAATGAAGTCCTTTTACTATTAGTATAAAATATCTAATCTAGTCTTATAAGCCAATTCTTTAATGTTTGAAAGATTGCTTCTTGCTGTTGAAGATTAGAAATTGACGCCTTTTTATCTCCTTTTTGAAAACCATAGCTCCCAAATCCACTATGGTTTCCACCTTCTATAGTAATATACTTCGTTTGTTGTGGAAGATATTGTTTCGCCTTTTGATATGATGACCAGTTTAGGACCCCATCTTGAGAACCAACTATAGATAATATTCCTCCATTAAAATTAGTTAGACTTCCTTTTTTATCAGGATAACTAGCTAAAAAGAAAACTCCTTTTAATGATGAATCAGATATTCTTTTTTCTGCAAACCGACTTGCAATTACCCCACCTAATGAATGGCCACCGACCACATAATTATTGATTTTATTCGCTTTAATAATTGAGGAAGCTTTATCTGGATTAAACACTGCTAAATTTAAAGGTTCTTTTATTAGATAAACCGTATATCCTGCTTTAGCAAGTTTATTTGCCCAAATACTATAACTCTTATTATCTACTAGGGCCCCCTGATAAAAGATAATGCTTGTTTTATTAGGATTTCCTTTAAATACAAGGGTATCATTCTGAACTTCAGCTTTTTGTGAAATTTTTAAAGCTTCAGAAGTGGGATGATAGCTATTCGTCTTAAGGTAAAAAAATATAAACGTAGCAATTATCAGTATTACCACTCCCGAAAAACTTAAAATTTTCTTTAACTTACTTTTTTTCATTCTTACTTCATTCTCCATATTGATATTATAATTATTATAACATGACAACAAAAACTAAAACGATTATATATTTATACTAATAAGACAAATAAATAAATTGCACTAACTTGCATTTTTAGTGTAGTTTTAATTAAATAATTGCAGTTTATTGCTTGTTCTCATGCGCTATGTTATGATAGTTAAAAAGGAGAGAGAATGTTATTAGAAGAAAGACTATCAAAAATTAGCCAAATCGTTGATAAAGAAGGCAGTGCCACAATTGATTTTCTAGCTCAAAAACTTGAAGTTTCAAAAGATACAATTAGGAGAGATTTAATAAAGTTAGAATCCAGAAAAAAATTGCATCGAGTTCACGGTGGAGCAATTCCAATCGGCAAAGAGGCTGAGATTTTGAATTATGAAGAACGCTCAAATATTTCCAGCAGTTTAAAGAAAAAAATAGCAAGTAAAATAAAAAATCTCATAAAAGATCATAGCACTCTTATTTTTGATTCATCAACAACCGTCGAAGCTGCTATAAAACAACTTGATAACTTCTCTATCTCAACCATCACAAACTCCCTCACCAATGCAATATTACTTTCGAAGTATGAGAAGGCAACTGTACAACTTCTTCCCGGAAAATTAAACAAGAATCAACTATTCTTGTACGGCGCGGAAACCGTTGAAAAACTCTCTCAATATCAAGTTGATTATACAATTTTAGGCGTTTTCGCTCTTTCTAATAATGGTTTATTTATTCATACTGAAGAGGAAGGCCTCGTCAAAAGAAAAATGATTCAACAAGGAAAGCAAGTCATAGCCTTAGCAGATCATACCAAACTTAATAAAGAAGGATTCTTTAAAATTTGTGATTTAAAAGAAATAGACTATCTCATCACCGATGAAAAAATTGAAGGTGAATTGATGAATAATTTAAATGATAATAATGTGAAAGTGGTGACTATAAATGAATAAAGAAATTGTTTACGAAAAAATAAACGAACCAAAGCTCTTTAATAATGTTCCACCGGTTATACTAACGGACAAAACATTAAAGGACCGAAAAGAAAAGCTTTTAACAATAATGGCTAAAGAACAATACGATGCATTAATTATCTATGCAGACAAAGAACATGGCAGCAATTTTGAATATTTTACTGGATTTATTCCACGTTTTGAGGAAGGATTACTCATTATTGATAAAAATGATAAAGCCACGCTTGTTTTGGGTAATGAGAATTTAAAAATGTCTAAACACTCAAGAATTGAAGCTAACCTTATTCATTACCCTCAATTTTCTTTGCCAAATCAACCCATGGATAACGAAAAAAGTCTAACTCAGATTTTTAAGGAGTTAGAACTTTATAAAAACAAAAAAATTGGCTTGATTGGCTGGAAGATGTTTACAACACAAAATGAAGAGCCTTCAGAATTATTTGATCTTCCCTACTTTATCGTAGACGCAGTAAAGAATTCACTCTCAACAGATACAATTTTAACTAACGCTGCTCACCTCCTCATTGGTCCAAAAGGAATTCGGACGATAAACAATGCAAACGAACTCGCGCATTATGAATATGGAGCTAATCTTGCCTCTCGTTGCATTCTAAATGCCATGAATCAGCTTAAAATAGGAATGAAAGAAAGTGAAATTGGCGCAATACTCTCTGACGAAGGACAAGCCCATTCTGTAATTACAATTGCAGCTTCTGGAGAAAGATTTAAAAAAGCCAACTTCTATCCCACTTATAAAGAAATAAATTTTGGAGAACCAATTTCAATGACAACAGGTTTCAAAGGAGGCTTGTCTAGTCGAACTGGTTTTTTAGTCAATGAAGAAAAAGATTTGCCAGATAATCAAAAACAATATCTTACTGATCTTGTCATTCCTTATTATAAAGGAGTCGTTTCTTGGCTAGAAAATATTTCCATCGGAATGTTAGGAAATGATTTCTATAAAATGATTGATGAAAATTTGCCAAAAGCAAAGTATAATTGGCATTTAAATCCAGGGCACTATGTCGCTGATGAAGAATGGATGGCCTCTCCTTTCTATAAAAATTCAAAAGTGAAAATTGCTAGTGGAATGATTTTTCAAATTGATATTATTCCATCTGTAGAAGGTTTAGCAGGCGTAAGTGCTGAAGAATGCGTAGCTATTGCTGATAAGTCACTTAAAAATGAACTTAAAAATGAATATCCCGAACTATGGCAAAGAATTATAACACGAAGAAACTACCTCATAAATGAATTAAACATCAATTTAAGTCCAGATGTGCTTCCTTTATCAAATACAGTGGGCTACCTAAGACCTTTCCTCTTAGAAAAGTCGAAAGCCTTGAAAGTTAAATAAAGTTAATACTTATAAAAAAGAAGAATTCTATTCGGCAGAATTCTTCTTTTATTTTCACATAAAACTATCTTTCACCTTTTGAGCAAAAAAAGAATTGACTAATTCTATTTTTAGAATTAGTACAACATATTTGGGAAGGCATTAAAGTAATCAAAAACATTGATGAACTTATAACGATAAGAAAATCAATAATAATATTTTGTTTCAGATGAATTATAAAACCTAGAATCACAATTAGTACCAATAAACAGAATATCAAAATTATGCCACTTGCTCTTAACCCGACATCACGCCATCTTCTAACAGTCATCGTAATAACTGGGACAAGTAAAAACAAATAGATGATTCCAATAATAAAGATTGGTATATTAAGAAATGTACTCTCCATTATTTCTTGAACATTTCCTCCACCTGAAATATTCATTAAAGAACCAAAAATTAAGTAAGATAAAATGACTGTTGGAATGATCGAAAGTATTAATAAACTTAATATGACATACCAAAAATCCAGCCGACTCGTTTTACCTTTAAAATTAAAATATTCTCTAAAAAATTTTTTATAGGCATTGACTAAAACAACTTCTCCAACCATTGCCCCTCCTTTTTTATCAATATTAATTAAAAAAGAGCTAAGAAAACAAAGCTCTTATAAAATAATTGTTATAATTTATCTACTTTTCTAAATCGAATAAATAGCACAAGTGAACCAAGTATAAGTAAGAAAGAACCAAACAAAGTAATTTTTTTCATTCCTTGTTCTTTATCACCTGTTTCAGGTAGATTCTTTTCTTTAGAAGTTACAACTGATTCTTTATCTTTAACAGTCTTAGACCCTTTCGTTGTTTCATTCTCCCTAGAGTCTGGATTTACATTATTTTTATCACTAGAATCTGGAATAACTTCTTCTGGTTTATTAGGATTAGTATTTTTCTTATAAACGTAAGTCACTGTTTGAGGGATATTAGTATATTGACCAGTGGTATTACCAATTATATTTTTAAAGCTATAACCAGTTAGTTCTTTCTTTTCTGTATGATAAGTTTCACCAATATTACCTGTCTGAATAACATCACCGAAAAGTGATTTACCCTCAGTATCTATATATTTAACTGTTACTTGACCAAGTATCTTGGCATTCTTCTCATAAACATAAGTCACTGTTTGAGGGCTATTAGTATATTGGCCAGAGGCATTACCAATTATATTCTTGAAAGTATAACCAGTTAGTTCTTTCTTTTCTGTATGATAAGTTTCACCAATATTCCCTGTCTGAATAACATCACCGAAAAGTGCCTTACCATCTGTATCTATATACTTGACCGTCACTTGACCAAGTAACTTAGCATTTTTCTGATAAATATAAGTTACTGTTTGAGGACTATCCGTAAATTTACCGGTTGCATCACCATCCACTTTAATTAAAGAGTATCCTTGGAAACTTAGTTCTTTTGAATTATAGGTTGCTCCTACATAGCCATTTAAAAGCTCTGACGGTGCTAGTTCTTGACCATTTTCATCTTGATACTTAACTGTGACTGGGGCCCCATCATCAACGACATCAAATTGATGTAAATAAGTACCTGAGGATATTGCATAAAACGTATAGCCATCGGGAACTGCATACGTTCCTGCTGGGTTATTTAAACGAGCATTATACTCAAAAGATTTTATTCCTTGATATTCTTCAGGACTAACTGAATTGATAGTGATTCCATTGTCATCTATTTGCAAACGACTGGCTGGAAGTTGAGTTCCATTAAAATCAAAATAAGTATTACTGGCAGAGTTTGAAGTTGAAAAAGGTGGAATATAACCATCAAAATTCGTCATTCGATTAGGCATCATTGAAAATGGAATATAAACACTTTGCTCATCTTCATTATATTTCAAGCTCGATCTTGTCACCGTAGTTGGAGGATCATTTCTTCCAGTATTTTGGCCAAATGCTGCCAAGTCAGACATTATTGGAAAATCTTTGATGACAGTAAAATCTGTGATTCCACAAAATTGAACACTAAGACTCTTTAGATTCGGAAGAACTTTTAATGGCTCAATGTTTGTAATATTCATATTACTATCCATATAAAGTCATACTAAAGCTTTTAAATTAACAATTTTTGCTAATACAGAATTATCCACACTAGTCCCACCAATTGACAAATTTGTCAAACCCTGACTTGCTGTAAGATTTGGAAAGTTATCGCTGGTTAATGAACTAGTTTGTAGGGTAACAAATGTCAGTTTGGTTAATGATTCTAATGGTGTAAAATCTGTGATTTTGTTATTGACATTAATATAAATTGATGAAAGATTAGTTGCATGTTCAAGTCCAACTAGGCTATAAATATCTACTGAATTTAAAGTTAAATTCGTTAATTTATCCATATCTGTCTGAGTCAGTTCAGCAGTCGTTGCAAGCCCTAAAGTTGATAAAATTGTTTGTTTTAAATTTGGGTCTGGTACAGAGATTGTAGAACTTGCTGCTGCTTTTGGTTCAGCAACCGTTGTTGAGGCAACTACTTCCTCTTTTTGCGCCAATTTTTTTGAATCAGAAGTCAGACTTTCAGAAGGCGCTAAGCTAGTAGTAGAAGAACTTTCTGGTAAGGAAATCGTTGAATTATTTTGGTTTTGATCATTAGTAGAGGATTCCACCGTTTGACTTTCAGATGTAGTTTCAGAAGCATCTTTTTGACTTGTTGGTGCTGTTTGTTCAGTTTCTGTTTCTGTTTCAGTTGCCGAGACACTTAAGGGTGTTAAGGCCAATGGTAAAGACAAACAAAACAGCATAAGATAAAGACTACTCTTATGTTTCCATTTATTTAAATGTATCTTTTTCATAATAACTCCTTGTGTAATGTTTAAGTTACAGCTTATCACACAAGCGTTTTCATGTCAATGCATTTCAAAACTGTTAAAACATATATATTTCAATACTATTTTAGACTATTCATTACATTTAGTACTTCTACCGTTATTAACTTTATCTATTGTTCACTTTACCCCTTTTATTCTTAATGGTAAACAAATTAATTAATTTATTGCAATTTCTAATTTGTAGTAAAAAAAAGTTTCTCAGTTTGCTCTGAAAAACTTTTTTACGATTTAATAACATTTAATTATCTTTATATTACGCGTTACTAATGTGCAATCATTTCTTGAGCAATCTCAAAGCCCGTCAACTTTTTCGGATAATAAGTTGGCCAATTTTCTAATTCAGATAAAACTTTTTCTTGGCTCTCTCCACCATGGAAAATATGAAAATGACTTGTCTTTACGGGGCTAATATTATGATCACTAAATTGAACATATTTAAATTCACCAGCTTTGGGATCATTTGATTCAAATAAATAGCGAACCCCACGGTTTCCTTTACTATAGTTTAGAATTTTGAAACCTTTATATTGATATGTATAGCTCTCTTTTACTCCATTTTTAACGAAACTCATCGTTTTATCATCTATTAAAATTTGGTCAACATCCGTTTTATAACCCTTTGTGTAATAATCCTTATAGTCAGCAGCTGACATTTCCTTATTAAGTTTTGATTTAAGCTCAAACACTTGGTCTAATGTTCCTTTTTCCAAGAGAGGATAGACTGATTGCCAATTTCCACTATAATCACTTAAGGAACGGTTTTTCACATCAGCATCATAAAAATAACCATTGGCAACCGTTTTCACTTCATTACTTTTATCTTCTGCTTGAATTTCGTTTCCTTCTGTTTCTGTTGTTTTCTTAAGTGCTATTAAATTTTGTTCCATAACTTTGATATAATTCCCGCCTACTGAAAGTTCTTTCTTCGTCAAACTTTCTAATGGATTAAGCACCTCAACGTTTACTTTTGCTTCTTTGGCGAGTGTTTTGGCAAATTTATCATTAGCATTTTTTTCAAAATAAATATACTGAATACTATTAGCTTCAACATATTTTTTAAATTCCCCCAATCTTTTAGCTGAAGGCTCTTTGTCAGGATTTAAACCTGCAATAGACACTTGATTAAGACCATAGTCCAATGCTAAATAGCGGAAAGCAGCATGTTGAGTCACAAAATTTTTCTGCTTAGCATCTTTTAGTTCTTCACTGTATTTTTGATCAAGTTTACTTAATTTTTTAACATATTTTTCAGCATTTTCACTGAAAAGATTAGCTTGTTTAGGATAGAGTTTTTTTAATTGAGCTTCAATTATCTTTACTTCTTTAATCGCCATCTTTGGTGAAAGCCAAGTATGTGGATCATACTCATGATGATGATCACTTTCGTTTTCTGAGTGTTCATGCTCATCATCAGAACCTGGAAGTAAAACAATTTCTCTTGTTCCTTCGATGATCTTGGGCGATTTTTCTCCCAAAGTATTTTTCATCTTTTCTACCCAAGTTTCCATATTATCATTATGATAAACAAAAAGATCTGATTGATTAATTTTCAACATATCTTTTGCTGAAGGCTCATAATCATGAGGCTCTGTACCTGCTGGTACTAATAGTGATACTTCTCCGGTCTCACCCACAACATTCTTTGTGAATTCATAAACGGGATAAAAAGTGGTAACAACTGATAGTTTTGAACTGGCGTTTTTTTCATTTTCTTTTGAATTTGTATTCTGACAAGCAGCTAAAAATATTAAAGCCACTAATCCTAAACATACACTAATAATCCGTTTTTTCTTATACTTGATTAAGTTCACTCTTAAAATCCTCCTAAAAATAATCATCTTTACTCATTTACTCTAGAGATAAATATCAAACCAGTTAGTAGTTGATTAACCGGTTAACTTTATAGTCAAAAAAACATTTAATTTCCTATTAAATTTCACTTTTCAAAAAACACCTCCTTATATAGTTAACCAGTTAAGTATATCTAAAGTTTTATAATTTGTCAACTGGTTAAGTAATTTAAGTTTACTAAAAAAAGACTTAATTACAAAGTCTTTTTAGATTATTCATTTAATTTCCTCATTGACCTGAAAGCACCTTTTTCAAATTTTCATTGATTACAGAGGTATCTTCAGGATGTTGATTGACTAATTCATTAGATTTAAAGATTGCGTCAGATTCAGGTGATTGAACTGCCTGTTTGATATGCGGATCACTTATCGAATTAATGTAATCTAATTCATCTTGCCACGCCTTTTTTAATTGAACATAGTATATATTTTCTGAGCTTTGTTGCCTACTACTGCTACTCAGTTCTGTTGAACTATCTTGTTTGGTTTGAGTCTCTTTGGAAGACTCTTTTATCAATTTTGTCGTACTTTGACTGCTATCTTTTGATGAACTATTGGTCTTACTGCAAGCCGTAACTGTAAAAAGTATGAGTAGTGAAAGTATCCCAATAAAAAATTTTTTCATTCATCCTTCTCCTAATAAAGATTTTATTAATTTTTATCTTCCTTAAGTCCTAAAAGTTTCTCCATATTCGTATCAGGTAACAATTTTGCGAGCTCAAATCCTGTATTAATTTTTGAATAAATAGAACAAACTACAAAGATATTTTTGTTAGAAAATTTGACCATTTTTGATTGACCTGATGAGGCTGGAATGTGATGGTGGCCATGAATGGCTCCAATAATATTAAAATCTTTGAATAAATCCAATATCCCTCTATGAGCACATTTATAAGATTTGTTATAGGAGCTGCTCTTGGGTGAAAGCATACTTAATTCATTAAATAATGGCGCGTGAGAAACAACTACTGTTGGAATTTGTTTATCTTGAGCAAGAAGTCTTTTCAGTTCAATAGCAATAAAATTTTGCAGTTCTTTCTTTCGCTTCGCAAGAGCCACTGGTATAGTTAAGCCAATATAACGCACCCCCTCATAAATCACCGATTCATTATTTAATATCTTCATTTTGGGATAATTTTGCACTAACTCCTCTTTTATGAGTTCATAAAAGGAATTATCCCCTATTGGTAATTTTGGCCATGCCTGATCTGGGTCTAAAACTAAATCCTTAAACCATTCTTTTTCTCTAAAATCATCCCATTTACTTTTAGAAAAAATCTTTTGTTCTGAAAGAATATCTGCTAGCTCATGATTTCCAATAACATAAATACCTTGTATTTTTGAATCCAAAACTACAGAATCAGAAATATTTCCTACTAAAATATTGAAGTCAGGATTAGAGAAAGGAAGTTTTCCATCCTGACTATCAATATCTGAAATAACATTAATTTTATTATTATTTTCAGTAGAATGAACATTTTCAAAGTACTGCTCAAGGTCTTTCGGATTTTGACTATGTGCAACATAATTTTTCCGTAAATTCCTCAATTGATTACCCACATTTGATTTCAGTAGTGGTTTGGTCACCACTTCTTTAATAGGTTCAGCAATTTGAATGTTTTCAATTTCTACTTTAAGTGGGGCAGGAAGATTTTCTAAACCAACTTTCAAATCTGACTGACTTGAAAGTACTAAATTCTTACTTTGATCAAGATAAACTGATTCTTTCGATTGTTCATGCTCAGAATCAAGCAAATGAACAGTTTTACCATCCGTTGAAATCGGTAAATTCTGTGTCACTTCAACAACAAATTTCAAGTATTCGGCTAAATAAGGCGAAATTCCAGTTTTTATATTTTCACTATGTAAGAATTTACCTGCCAAATTAGCAGAAAGAGGGCCCGTTTCGTCATGTTGCATCATCCTTCCCAAGACTTGCATTTCAAACAAAGGGTCCATAAAAATTTGTTGATAATCCTGCTTTACTTCATTGGAATCAAGTGCAACTCTTTGTCCTGTTAATTGAAAAATAGATAAAGCCAAATATTTTTTTAGATTATTTTCATGACTTTCAATATATTTTCTTGTTTCATTCGGATGCAAGATTGCTTGAATAGAGGCTTTCTGTATATAATTTCTTCCTGTATCATAAGGAATTGCAGAGTAGATTAAATCCCCCTTACTCTCAATTGCTAAAGATTTGTGATTTAGATTATAAACTAATTGAAAATACTGACTCTGATAAATAACTTTATTGACTGAACGACGACGATTTTCTGGATAAAGTTCAAATCGACCTTCTAATAAATTTTGACCGATTTCAAGATTATTTTGTTTAATTTCTATCGCAGTTTCTACGGTTTCTTTTCGCTCTTTAGAAATTTCATTTTTAGCCTTCAAGTCATCTAAACCCTTCTATTTTTTAACTAACCTTAATAAATTTAACTCTTTACCATCAGTAAAATTTTATTAGATTTAATTAAAGATCATGTCCTGTTTTTATCTAAATCCATTATATCAGATAAGCCATTTAAAAATGAATAAATAAGAGACTTCAAAAATTGTTGAAGTCTCTTGTTTATTTTTTAGGAAACTTTTTAAACTCAAACACTACCATTAAAGAAGATATAGGCAATACAATTAGTAATACCGATTTCTTCTTCTGTTGTTTTACCTTGTCCTTGACTGACAGTAAATGTACCCGAACTATGTGGGCTATCAGGAATTTTTGTTACACTTCCATTAACCTGCATTCCATCTGTAAAATCAATTTTCCAACCATGATTACCAGTATAGCTAACACTAGCAATATTATCACCTAATGGCCCAGTAAATTGAACTTGAAAATGTCCCATATCTTGTTGAGAAAAGACAAACTTATTCCCCTTACCATCCGCTCCTGAAGTTGGAAATCCTCTATATCCTAATGATAAATCGCCTGTTTCGGGTGGAATAGTATATTCTAACGCCTCATTTGATTTTTCAAACCAATGTAGTTTATAACTAATCTGGTTTTTGGATGTGTTTAAAACATCAAGAGTCACGCTATTGCTAGTTCCATCAGTATTTACAAATCTGGAACCAAGTTCAACACCTCCTGCACCACCTCCAATATCCATTTTAAACGAAGCTGGAACAACATTTGTTTTAGTAATTTGTGGTTCACTTTCTGATTTAATTCCACTGATTTGATTTGGTTCAAGACTATCTTTGAATCGATTATAAATTGCTGAATCACTCATAGTTTCTTTGGTTTCCCAAGTTAATTCTGACCAACTCATTCCAGAATTAACTTGACTCATATTAACAACTTGTAAACTATAATTGTTATTTTCTTTTATTATTCGTACCGCATTTTGACTCACTTTAACAATATCATCAAGGCTTTGGACTCCGTTAGTCCCCATATTTACAATATATGTTATGTTTTCATTCCCATCAAATACAACATACTTCCCTTGAGAATTCTGTATCCAAGCCGCAAAGTACGGTAATTTTTGTTCCTTATTTAAAGTCTGCCATGAAGAACTTACTGTAGATGAAGAGGATTTTATTTGACTTTCACTAGGCTTAATTTCGCTTGTCTGACTGGTTTTAGAATTACCAAAACTTTTTAATTCTTCTTTAGGAGAAGGTTTGTAGAAAAAAACTAATTCTACAATAAAAAAAGCAATGATAAGTAGTACCACTAATGAACTACTGATAATTACTATTTTATTTGAAAAAAAACGTCTCACTTTCTGTGGACTTATCTCAACTGGAGAAGAAAATGCCTCTTCAACTGTCTCCTCATTTTGAAATTCATTATTCTTTAAGGCTTCTGAATATTCTTCCAAAGTTGGCGTTCTTTTATGCATTAGTTCAAAATAGTCTTTCCATTCTTCTTTTGTAGCCATTGTTACTCCCATATCATTTTTTATAAACCCAAAGAATAATTATACCACAATCCAAAAAAAGCACTCAAACTTAAACAAAAATAAAATAGCTAGTATATCATACTAGCTATTTTTCTAAAATCATCGATAAATCTCCCGACCTTTTTCATCGGGAATACCTGACATTCGATAAAAATAAGTATTAACTTGATCTCGCCAATTTCTGGCATTTTCTAATTGTAGCTTCAAGCGTTCAAGCACATTATTATATGTCAGCTCATCAATTTCTCCAATTAATGTCTGCCAACTTTTAAGATAAGACTCTACTCGCTCAAAGCCTTCAAAATGCTGGTCATAAATAGTCTGAATCAATGTTTTTCCACTTTTTAAAAGTTGTCCATATTCGACATAATGGAAAAAGAGTAGAATTTCATCTGGAGTTTGACTTTTATCTTCAAAAATCTTGGATACTTCCGGGGTATAAAGGCTCGCATAACCAGTTCCTGTCGCACTTGTTCGATCTATTCCAAGACCATTGCGGTCAGCAAAATGATAGGCTCCCCAACGATCATATTCATAACCATTGACGGAAGGGCCATAGTGATAATGAGGAAGCATCATTGAACCCACACCAAGCGGTGCATTGTAGAGTTCATATGTTCGATTAGAATCAATCATGAGCTCAAAAATTTCTTTTCGTACCTCTTCTTTTACTTCTGGAAAAGATAATGCAATCCATTCTTGCAAAATCTCAGCTGCTGTCAAATCATTGGCCCAACCCATTCGACCAAAACCATAAAAATTTGCTTGGGCTAGCTTGTTTCCACACCAATTTTCATCCATTCCCACGTTACCAATGGCAACAAAACCTGAGTTTATCGCTATAGGAGAATTCGCTCTGATTGTGTCTTTTGGTAGACCATAGTTATCAAAATGAATCATTTCCAACCATTGAGGAAGAACATAGTTCAAGTCAATTTGATGTCCTAAATACTCGGCCGTGATTTGAAATTCCATTAATTGATTAGTTTTTTTAAGTGCCCCAAACAAGGGCATCAAAGGTTCCCTCACTCCAAAATCAATGGGACCAAATTTAATCTGTAAAATCACATTGTCTGCAAAATCACCATCAAGGGGCATAAAGTTTTCATAAGCTGCTTTAGCTCGGTCATTCTTACGATTCCGCCAGTCCGTTTGCGAATTATATACAAAAGTTCGCCAAATAACAAATCCTCCATATTTTTCAAAAGGCTTAGCAAGCATATTGGCTCCGTCCGCATGATTTCGGCCATATTGATAAGGACCAGGTTCACCCTCAGAGTCTGCTTTAACAACAAAACCACCAAAATCTGGAATGACATTATAGATATGGTCAATAGTTTGTTGCCACCATTCAGATACTTTTTCATCCAAGGGATCTGACGTTTTTAGCCCACCAATTAATTTTGGTGCTGCCCAATTAATAGCTAAGAAGGTCTTGAGACCAAAAGTCGCAAAAATTCTAGCAATCTCACCTACTTTTTCAATGTAAGGCGAGATAATCAGGTTTGTTCCCAAATCTCTAACATTCACATTATTTAGTGAAATTGCGTTAATTCCAATGGAAGCAAGAAAGCGAGCGTACATTTCTAAGCGCGTGAAATCATTACGAAAAATATCTGTTCCGATATCTTTGACAGCAAAGGATCCTGTGTCTGTGTTATCATTTGAACCGAAGCGACCAAAGAAAATAGACTCACCAGCATAACCACGCTCAATAGTACCATCCACTTGGTCCCAGTGATTTATCATCCGCAAAGCTTGATTAGGTGCTGATTTTTCAGATAATTTGGGCCTGTTAGTTTTAAACGCAAATAAGCATAAAATCCATAAAGCAAACCAACTGACGAAGCACCAATAATCTCATTTTCTCTGATTTCATAAGCTTCTAAATTATCATCCAGATCACTTTTTACTGACAAGACCACTGTTGCTTTTGACTTTTCTCCTGTCAGTTGACAGCCTAACCATTCACTGATTTCTGAGCGCAAACGAAGCGTAATTTTATCTTCAAACGCCACATCAACATAAAAAATCTCCTCGAACAGCCGTTCTTTCAAGACTGAAGACTTCAGCCACATTTCATCAATCATCATTTTCTCCCTTTCTTATCTAGACTTACAGTCAAATACCTTTAAAACCAACTTTTTCTCGTTTATCCCTTGAGTAGTAGATATAAGCTTCATCATTAAGTTGAGTCCCCAAAAGCTCAGGAAGCGATTTAAAAGTAAACTCCTCTTCTTGTAAGTAATCTAAAATAGCAGACAAAGCAAAAACATCAGCTTCTTGAAAATCATGCATCAAGACAATATCGCCATCTTTAGCATTATGGATAGCTTCAAAACATTTGGCAGGATCACCATGATTCCAACTCATTGTATCCAAAGACCAACAGATTAACGGACGATTAATGAGAGATAAAGTATGAGCATCACAATCCCCAAATGGTGGACGAACAAAATCAAAAGTCATACCTGTCAGTCGGTAAAAGAGGTCATCTGTCCTTTTTATCTCAGACAAAACTTCTTCTTCCGATAAGTCAGTCAAATGAGGATGACTATATGTGTGATTTCCAAAAGTAAAAAGATCATTTTCTACCGCTGCTTTCATAATTTCAGGATAATCTGCCATATGCTCACCCCAGATCATGAAAGCCGCTGGAATTTGTCGCTTAATGAGTTCATCATGCACCCAAAGCGTCCTTGCTCCCCAAGGTCCATCATCAAAAGTTAAGGCAATTTCTTTTTTCACTCTTTTCTCCTTTCATGACCATTCTTTTTGATAATATCCAGATAAAGCAAGAAGAGCAAAAAAGTAAAGCAGATTATCATAATAACGATACTTCCCTCTTCTAAGCTTCAAATTCCAGAAGTATTTGAGATATTTCAAAGATAAAGCGGAATCAAACTCATTGGTGACAAGTGAGGCTTGAGCTAAAGTTGACCAAAGACCAAGCGGATGATGAACTTTTAGCGGTGGAAAACCTTCCACGGTCTGTTCTTCTTTCCTTAAAGGCTGACCATCAATTTTAAAAACAGGAATTTCTTCATCATTTTCAAGATAAGGCTCAAAGAATTTTTGGATATTTACGGTAATCTGGGCTTGTCCAATCTCTTGGTGCTCCCAAAGCCAATCTAAACCAATATTAGCAACCGTCCGATAAGCATCACTAAAGAAAGTCCAATGACCATCAATATCATAAGGTTCCCCCTCATAATCCGCATATTCTGGTGTCAATCCAGTCTTAGCATTTGCTGATTTAAGCCAAAACTTACGAGCTTCTTCTTCAGCTTTGAGAAAGAAAGGCGAGTCTTCTGGATTGCCATATTTGGCATAAAGTTGATAGAAATGTGGTAAATGATAAGAAGGGTCAGTCATATGAAGATGAGCCACAAACTTAATATAGGTATTTTCCGGTTCAAACATAGGATAGCCATCGTGATTTTCCCCTTTATGAACCATTGCGTGAAGTAAAGCTCTCGCTTCATCACCATATTCTTTGATTTTCCATCTCTTTTCAGCCAGTAATAATGCTGCCGCAAAATATTCTTCCCCATCTGGAGCTGGACCGTCACTATTAGCCTGACCATCAGGTGCACAAGACCAGATAAAATATCCCTCGTTTTCATGACCTTTAGGTACTGTCATATAGGTTTTCACCCATTTCCATAACCGAGAAAACATTTTTGGTTTGTCCAACTGCAAAGCAATCATCATCCCATAAGACATTCCTTCGGTTCTGACATCATCATTGCCCGTATCCACAATATATGCCATATCATCTTCTTCAAAATAAATACGTTCAGGAGACTCTTGTCCAAAGAGCGTTTCAAAGACATTTTCCAGTTTTTTATCTATTTCTTCTTTTGGTGCAACTTTCAGTAATAAGTTTTCCATGTTACCCCTTAACACCTCCTGCATTTCCACCACCTATAATAAAGCGTGAAAGAAGTAAGTAAGCGAGAATAGTAGGCGCAATTGCAATCGAAACGCCGACATATACTGCTCCCCATTCTACGACGTGACCACCACCACCATTTGCGGTTAATACCTGTAATTGCATCGGTAATGTATATAGTTTTTGATTAGTAATCAAAATTAATGGCATCATAAAGTTATTCCAAGAGAAAATAAAGCCAAAAATACCCATTGTTGCTAAACCCGGTTTCATCATCGGAAGCATAATTCTATGGAAAATTTTCAACTCGCTGGCACCATCTAATCTCGCTGAATCAGCATAATCTTTGTTATAAACAGTACTCATATATTCACAAAGGAAAAAGATGGATGCTGGCGCACATATTGCAGGTAAAATTAATGGAATATAATTATCAAGTAAATTTAACTGAATCATGAATTTATAAAACCCAATCATTGACACTTGCCCCGGTATCATAATCAAAGCAATTATAAAACCATAGATTATTTTCTTTCCTTTAAAATCATAAGCCGTTAGTGCATAAGCTGATAAAGCTGAAAAATAAACAGAAATAGCTGTGGACGTAATGGAAATAAAAGCTGAATTTCCCATTCCTTGCCACATATTCATCCCATAACCTTTTAATATTTGTAAATTATGAGCCAAAGAACTTCCTGGTAAAAGCGACACACCTGAAGTAATTTGAACTAGAGAGCGCGTGGAATTCACTAACATATAAATAAATGGAATTAAACTTAATAAAGTCAGAATTCCAAAAAAGATGTAAATCAATGTTCGACGTGCTCTTAATTGCTTACTCATACTTTTAGGTTCCATTATTCTTCACCTCCAATATTTACTCTTTCTCTAAATCCACGGAACATAAGAATAGAAACAACAGCGGAAATAATCAATAAAAGTACAGAGGCTGCTGAAGCTAAGCCATAATTACGATAAGCAAAGGCTTGATTATAAATAAAGATGGACAGAGTATAAACTCCATTTTGTGGGCCACCTTGGGTCATAATAAAAGGAATATCAAAGACCTGCAAACCACCAATAAAACTGGTAACAAAGGTATAAAGTACAATTGGTCTCAGCAAGGGCAAAGTGATTCGTCTAAATATTTGACCATCACTAGCTCCATCAATTCGAGCTGCTTCAAAGAGTCCCTCATCTATTGATGTAATTCCTGCAATATAAACAATCGAGGTTTGACCATACCACATCCAAAATTGAATGAAGATTACAATCCCTCTTGTCCCCCAAACCGATTGAAAGAAATTAAAAGGATGATTAATGAGATGCAAATTTTGTAAGAGTAGATTTGCAAGACCTGTTGGATAGCCAAATATCCCACCAAATAAGGCTGCAATAGAAGCTGCCATTATCATGTTTAGTAAATAAAATACTGTTTTAAAAAAGCCACTTCCTTTTAAATTTAGTTTTCTATTCGTCCACCAAGCTGCTAAAATTAAAGCTAAAAGCACTTGTGGAATAAAAGTAAAAATCCAAAGCATTACTGAGTTACCCAATGCTTTCATAAAAAGCGGAGTGCTTGTCAGTAATGTTATAAAGTTCTGTAAACCAACATTAGTCGCATCTGAAAAAGATTGCCAGCCATTCATACTGGTAAAACTAATCGCAATTGAATAAATCATTGGATAAAGTGTAAAAAGTAAAAATCCCACAAAAAATGGAATTAAGAAATAATAACCAAAACGATTATATTTCTCGAAATTTGATTTTTTCTTTCGAACACTCTTTTTAGTGTTTTCCATTTTATCTCCTTACTATAAAAAGAGAAGCAAACATAGTCCTTGCTTCTCTTATGTTTTCTAAATTTACTTATTTCACTTCAATATTAGGATAGGCAGACTTAACATCTGACTTGAATGTATCGAGTGCTTTAGATTTAGTGACTTTTCCTGTAGCATAAGGGTTAACAACATCATTAATCCAAATTGATTGGATACTTTGGTCATATTGTGTTTGATTTTTACCATTAATGGTATCTGCAACTTTTGACAAAACAGGATAAGGATTTTGTCCACCAATCAAACTGACCTTGGCATCTTTACCTTGTTCTTTATTGATTGCTTTCACTGAACCAAAGTCATTTTGTGTTTTGACATCCCAAGTTTGGAATTCTTTGTTTGTTCCCATATAAACTGCAAGTGCTGAAGCTGCATCAGCATTTTTAGAGCCTTGAACTCCTGCAAGCCAAGTTCCACCCCATGAATAAGACACAGGTCCTTCTGTCACGCGCCATGCTCCAGCTGTATCTTTAGCATAGTTTTTCAACCAATAAAAGAGCCCCCAAGATGGCATTGCATAAGCCCCAATCTTGTTAGATGAAATTCCACCATACCAGTCAGGAGTTTGAGGGGTTGTATTTTGACACCAACCTTCTGAAACAGCTTCTTTCATCAAATCTAATGAATCAGTCATTGAACTATCAATTTTAAGCTTATTATCAATCACCCAACCATCTTTTCTTGCACCAATAACTGGATTATAAATTTCTTCAAGTGAGCTAAAAAGATAAGCTTGTCCACCAGATTTTTCTTTGATTGTTTCGCCGGTCTTCTTAATTGTATCCCAACTAGACAAAGCTTTCTGAGCAGAAGCTACATCATTTGGAGCAATTCTCAAATATTTTTGAAAAACATTAGTATTATAGTAGTAAGCCCCCGGAGCTGCTTGGTAAGAAACTGCTACTTGTTTTCCTTTGCTATCTTTCCCCATATCAAGCGTATATTGATAATTCCCTTTGTCGGCAGAAGCAACTCCATAGTCTCCAAGATTTGTTAATTTACCTGATTGAACATATTTTTCAACGAAACCGGCATCTAACGCCACCATATCTGGCGCTTTATCTGTTCCCAAAACAGAGTCTAGTTTTGTTTGAAAGTTAGCATAGGGAACAACAACTTGTTTGATGGTAAGGTTTGGTTTTTCCTTTTTTAATTCATCGATCTGTGGTTGCATCGTAGTAAATGACCATAATGTAATAGTCTGTTTTTTGTTCAAATCAGCATTGCCAGCAGATTTTTTCGAGCTACTTGTACTTGTGCCACAAGCCACTAGGGTTACAGTTGCAAGTAAAGCAACAGAACCAAGGCAAAGCTTTTTCCAATTTTTTGCGAGATTCATTTTGTTTTTCTCCTATTATGAGTTTTTTATTGAATATTTAATTCGAAGGGAGAAGCTGGATATCCCTCTTCATTCCAAATAAATGCTTGCGGAGCATTGCTCCAGTTGTACCTGACTTTCGCATCAGGTTGAAGTGATAAGGTTGCAGGAAGCTCTAAAATAATTTGTTCCTCAACTTGACGATAGTCTCTTACTTTATAACTATGTCCTCCTTGAAAAAGTTCAAAATCCTTATTTTTCTCAACGTTAAATTTTTTTCCAAAAGTTTCAAATGAAAGGATAATGACATTCTTTTTCGCTTGTATAGCTTCTTTAGCAAGAGGACCTATACAATAACCATTTGGGAATAATTTAACATTGTGATAAGCGTTTAATAGTTTGCGAGCAATATCTTTTTTATTTAAAGGATGGAGGTCATCATCTTCTCCATCTCCGATTGTCACGACCATGGCTGTTCGTGATATTTTTAGCCCCTCTTTTTGTTCTTCACGAAGTCTTGCCCAATCTGCCTCTTTTTCAGTATCACAATTTGGTAATTGGATATAGAGAAAAGGTAAATTTGGTTGCTTAAAGAGTTTTTGCCAACTTTCGATTAATTCGCGAAAACGTAAACCATAATTTTGCGGACTACCTGCATCACTTTCACCTTGATACCAGAGAATAGCTGCAAACTTTAACCTTTGCAAAGGGATAATCATACCATTATATAAACCAGTTGGTTCATAATTAATAAAGTATGCTTTATGACGTTCAGGCAATGTACTGCTTCGCCTAATTTTCCATCCATGATTTAAATCTAAACGATTCTCTCCAACTAAGAGAATATGAGGCTTACTATGTGTGATTCCACCAGGAGCGTTATAGATTTTAAGACGAATTGCAATCGTAAATGTTTTTGTTAACTTAGATATTTTGTAATTTCTAGGTGGATACTTGTAGTCAGTATTGCCTATTTTCTTTCCGTTGACATAGATAACATCAGCATCGGTCATTGTTCCAAAGCGCAACTCCCCCTCCTTTCCAATAAATTCATCTGAAATTTCAAGTTCTTTTCTTAACCAAAATGTACCTGGAAAAGTATATTTTTCATTCCAAGTCTCACTTAATGAAATCTCAGGCCAATTCCTATCATCTAAGTTAGGGTCTTGCCAAGATTGATATAAACCTTCATCAGTTTCTTCACAAAGTTTTTGGTAGCTATCTTGATAGAGCTTATCAAGATTTTGAATTTCTTTTAGATACTCTTTATTTTTTAAAGCATTATAGGATGGTGGAAGAGAATTAAATTTGGTTAAAGACTCTTCACTCAACCAAGCATTAAGCGGTGTCCCACCTGCTGCTGTAACAATCAAGCCTATTGGTACACCATCTTCTAAAAATTTTTCTTTAGCAAAAAAATAACCTATCCCTGACAAATTCTTTAAATCTTCGCCAACTGCTCTTTTCCATCGTCCTGAGGTTAATTCTGTTTTAATGTTATTGAAAGAAGGTTCTTGTGGTACCTCAAAATAACGAAGCAAAGGATTTCTGGCTTGTTCTATCTCATCAGGATAGCGTGTTTTGAGACGTTCCATCCAAAGTTGCATATTTGATTGACCCCCAAGTAGGAACACATCGCCAAAACAAATATCTTTGAGAACAATTTCTGCATCAACAGTTGAAATTTTAAAGTCAATGCTCTCACTTACTTCGTGTGCTGGAAGAATAATATCGAAATAACCTTTTTCATCAGATTTAGTTTTTAAAATTATCTCTTCATACGACAATATGACTTCCTGTTCTGAACCCGTATATCCCCAGAAACGGTTCTCTTGATTTCTTTGTAAGATTGCGCCATATCTTAGAAGATATGGAATAAAGATAGATGATTTCATGGTTTATCTCTTTCGTTTGTTACAAAACTTATATACAAGTTTTTATCTAAAAATAAATATAGCGCTTTCATGGTTTGGTTTTCTGATTTTTCTTACGATGTGAACTGGGAAATGTTGTGTTTATCGTTCTGTTATTATTGATTTTTATTATAATAAACAAAAATGTAAAACTAAAAAGAGAACAAAATTTATTTTGCTCTCTTTTTGATTAATTATTTAATTAAAATACTTTTTATTTTTGATAAACTTTATAGGAAGTAGCTTCCAAATTAAATGTCTCACTACTGACAGGACCTTCAAATATTTTAATTTTGCATTCTCTTGTTTTTATATTTAAATCATAAACTCTATAAATAAAATAATTTGCATTTTTCGAAGTTGATGCTTTTATTTCGTTTCTGGACATCTCAAATCCATCTGAAAATTTACTTGTAGAAGTTTTCACTTCTATGTAGCACTCTTCTCCAAGCTCATTCCAACACCGAATGTCATAACCTAATCCATCTCCTTCAACTTTAGATACGTGAATCGGTAGTTTATTATTATTTTTTTGTGCATTTTTAATAAGAAGTTCAAATACAATTGCTTCTCCGAGTGCGCCTATTTTTTGTCTTTGCTTTTGAATACTTTCAAAGTCAATTTGTTTTGCAATAAATTTAGTTGTTTTTTTTCTTTTAGAGTGGGTTGTGTTATCTTCTTCATAGGAAACAGTAAAACCTTTTTCGACAAAAGTTTTAATTTCTTCTTCAGATATTTTTTCGTCTTTAGAGGCAATACTTTCAGCAGGAACGCATTGGACAGCATTTACTAATTTTTCGAATTCATCAATTTTTATTTCATTCATTCCATACTGATTCCAGAAATTCGCCCAATTGTTCGATTTTTTCTTTTTACTACTCCATTTAAAACTTTCTATAAAATCGTCCCCTTGTTTTATGGGTGGTTCAATATTAAAGGAATGTGTTATCAATGCCCTTACATTTCCATCTTCATCTGGTTTAGAAATCTGTTCGACATACCCTCCAGCGTAAATCTCAAACTTCTTATCTTTCGATAGTTTACTTGGATGACGGTTAAGAACAAAAGCTCCCTCTTTTAGACGATTATAACGTTTGATGTTCCAGCAATAACTTGTTTGATCATCAGCATATTTTAATTTTCCTTCTTCGATTTTACCATGATCGAGAATAAAGGCTTGTTGTTTCTCTTGCTTTTTTGGAAGAATTTTATCAATTTCAGTCATCACATCCCTTTCAAATTCATCAAAAGATTAATTTTTTGTTAGTCAGTACTATATAAATACCATTATATCAAATAAATAAACATTTTTTGTGAGATTCATAACAAATATAATCTTTTTATTAAAACAGTTAAATCTTGTAGTTTTAAAAATGATAGCAGATGTTAGTTTTATGCTAAAATTAATTAAAAATAACTTCCTGATGGGGAACTTTCATGGCTACTACTCTAAAACGTATTTTTTCTGATAAAACTTTTTTATTTACTTTCGCTCTAGCGCTACTTTCTTTAATTTTTGGAACGGTCAGAGCTTCTGATATTGATCTGAAAACCATTTTGGCTCTTTTGAGCTTGATTATTCTTATTTCTATTTTTGAAATTCTTGGTATTTTAAAATATTTTGCGGCGTTTATTATTGATAAATGTCAAAACTTGAGACAAGTGGCTTTAATGGTGCTGCTCTTGTCTTTCTTTGGTTCGATGTTTTTTACAAATGATGTGGCGATTTTAACTTTGGTGCCGATTGTTTTTAATATTGACCGAAAGGTGAAGTTACCTAAAATTGGCTTGATTAGTTTGATGACTATTTATGCCAACTTAGGTAGTGCGATTACCCCTATTGGTAATCCTCAAAATTTGTATTTAGTTTCTTATTATCATTTAAAACTTTTAGACTTTTTCAAACTCTCCATACCTTTAGGACTGGTCAGCTTATTGACTTTATTTTTATGTACCTTATTATTTTCAAAGAAAACTGTCAAACAGCTAGAAAACAAGGTGTTTTCTATCAAAAGACGAGATCTTTACTTGTTAGGATTCACAACCTTAATTGTACTTTTGGGTGTATTAGCTCTGATTCCTGTTTGGATTTCTTTAATTGCAAGCTTGGTCTGTGCTTATCTTATCGAGAAAAAAGTTTATCAAGAAGTGGATTATGGAATCATCTTAACTTTTATCAATTTCTTTATTATTGTTGGTGCACTTGGGCGTATTCCTTTGATTCATAATTGGCTTCACCAGCTGATGAATAATGACCTCTCTATTTTCTTTACCTCAATCTTATCTAGTCAGGTCATCAGCAATGTTCCTGCTGCGGTCTTACTATCAAAATTTACCGGACAACTTTCTCCTTTATACTTGGGAGTGACAATCGGTGGTTTAGGAACACTGGTGGCTTCTTTGGCTAACTTGCTAGCCTTGAGGCAATATCAATTGAATGTTAAAGATCAATCTACCTTGAAATTTTTCGGTCTTTTTACGTTTTTAAATTTTCTCTATCTACTTGTTTTTATCGGAATTGGGATTTTGTTTCTTCGATAATATTGATAAAAAAATCAAATCATTTTCTGATTTGATTTTTTATTATTAATAATGCGACGTAGAGTTTAAGAGCTTTAATTTTGCTTTTTTATTTTCTACTTCTATGATACTCAATGATGTCGAGCTAAGGTCCATCTCACCATAGAGTTCTTTATTGTTTAATAAGAGAGAAATCAGCATTCTAATCGTTATTCGATGAGAAACGATTGCGATTTTGCCTGAACGCTCCCTAAGTCCTTCTTCTTTGATAAAAACTTTTAGTCTGGCTTCAAGTTGAGCAAATGATTCACCATCTTTAGAGGGAAAGTAATTAAAGGGATGATTAAAGAAATTATTCCATTCTAGAGGGGCGAGTTTTTCAATTTCTTGATAAGTTTTTCCTTCCCACGCGCCCATAGCGATTTCACCTAACAAATCTGATGAAGTTTTCTTTTCATCACCAAATATTAGTCGAGAAGTTTCCAGGGCTCTAGGACTTGTACTTGAGTAAATATGATCAAAATAGTGTTTATTCAGCTCTTTACCTAATGATACTGCTTGTTTAACTCCTTCAACTGTCAAGTCAGAATTGAGTGAACCTTGCATTTTATTTTCGAGATTCCACTTTGTTTGTCCATGTCGTATTAAATAAATTTCTAGCATTTTTTTCACCTCAAAAATTATTTTAGTAAAATAAATAGCTTTTTAAAAATACATTTTAATTAAGCAGATATAAGTAAAAGTTATGAGTCTTGCTATCAAAAGTAATGTAGTAGATAATCTTTAATAATAAAACATAAAAAAGGACAATAGGTATTATTGTCCTTTGCATTTTAATCAGTTAACTTAGATCTATGATTCATTTCATTTTTGTAAAAGCAACAACTTTTCAATGGTTTGAAGAACGCCACTCTCTTCATTTGATTTTGTTATGAAATCAGCTTTTTCTTTTACGATGTCAAAAGCATTATTAACGGCAAAGCTACAGCCAGCGGCTTCTAATAGTTCAATATCATTGAGTCCATCGCCAAAGGCAATTGTTTCTTCTTTTGTTACCCCAAGAATATGTTGTAGTGCTTGAACGGTCGTTCCTTTGTGGATATTATAGTTGGAAATATCAATCCATGCTGCTTCTGAGGCCACGATATAGGCTTGAGCTTCAAATTCGGACAGCTCTTTAACATTTTCAAATGCTCTCAGTTTTTGATCAAAAACGGTTATTTTTACAAAGTCTTCCTCAATATTTTGTAAATCTTCCTGCTTTTTGACAACAGCATATGACTTTCTTATTTTTTGAGTGTCCTCTTCAGAGACCGTTGACTTGATATAGGCAGCGGTTGGGGTACAAGCGATAATAATATGATCTGATGCAATATTTTCTAGTTTTTCAATAATTTGAAGTCCTAACTTGTTTGGTAATAAGGACTCATAAATATATTTACCTTCACGTTTAATTCGTGTTGCACTATCGCCCAATATCCAGATATTTTTAGAAATATCTGTATCAAAGAGTTCTTCAACCCGCTCGCATTGTTTACCAGTACAGGGGGCAAAAATAACATTATTCTGATCCATTATTGTCTTAACTTTCTCATAGTAAGACTGATCAAAACTACCGCTTTTGTTTAAGAAAGTACCATCTAAATCTGTAAGTACAAGTTTAATCATATTATCATCTTTCTTTTATTAGTATTTCTTTGTTCAAGAATCTGAGTTAAGAACTAGCCACTTCATTTTAAGACAGTAAATCAAATTGAAGACAAGATTTATTGCTACTTAGATCATTATAATGTGCCTTGTGCTTGGTGAGAGCTCTACAATCATATTTCTATAGGAGGTCAAAATTATTGTTGTTCATTATAATATCAATTATTTACTCTTAAGTTTACTGCCTTAGAATGAAGTGGTTTTTACTTGTTCCTTCCACTTCATAAAGTTTTAGCCTAATTTATCAAATAAAGCATTGATAGTAGAAATTACTCCATTCTCATCATTTGATGGTGCTTGATATTTTGCTACTCGGGCTACTTGTTCACTTGCATTAGTCATAGAATAACTATAGCCTGCGAGCTCTAACATTTCTAAATCATTATTGCTATCACCAAAAGCTAGAAATTGTTCGGGATTAATTTCCCATTGATTCAATAAATGCTTAAGTGTGTTCCCTTTGTTTACTTCGTTTGCAATCAAATCAACACTTCCATGTCCACTATATACGGCTTTTAGTTGAGAATTATTCTTTTCATTCATTAAATCAATAATCGAAAAAGCATTTTTATCCTCTAATTGAAGGGCGATTTTTACCCATTCATCATCTGGAAGGTCTTGAAATGAATCGATTTCTTTGACTGCAAAATAGTATTTTGCTGCTTCCTTTTTCAAATCAGCATTTTCACTCTTGAGGATATAGGCAGATTTTACACCACAAAGAATAATTCCAACTTTGTAGGAAGTATTTTCTAAAAGAGTCAAAGTATCCTGAATAATTGGTTTGGCAATGATCTTTTTTATTAATAAATTTCCCTTTTCAAATACGAGTCCGCCATTTTCTGAGACAAATGTTATTTCTCGCCAAATTTCTGGGAAAAAAGAACTTATTTGAGCGTACTGATTTCCACTTGCTACCACAAATCTCACTTCTTTAGCTTTTAATTTTTTAAAGAGCTCAAGGAATGCTTCTCTGTCGTAGTCATTATTTGAATTAAGAAAGGTTCCATCCATATCCACGGCGATTGCTTTAATCATACATTATCTCCAATTTAAAAAATATATCGATTTATTTCTATTTTTCTTTTAATCTTGATTGATATTCTTCTTTTTTCTTGTTCCAATAGCGCTTGTCCTCTTCATTGATTGCTCGGATAAGCTGAGCTGGATTTCCTCCGACAATTGTATTGGCTGCAACATCTTTCGTTACTACTGCGCCTGCAGCAATGATTGAGTTTTTACCAATGGTCACTCCTGGAAGGATAGTGGCACTCCCACCAATCCATACATTATCTTCAACCGTGATAGGCAAGCCAAATTCAAGTTCTTCTATTCTAATTTGAGGATCTATTGGATGACCTGCCGTATAAAAACTGACACGTGGACCCACCATAACATTATTGCCAATCTTTATTTTATTAACATCTAAGAAAATACAATCCATATTTGCATAGAAATTATTTCCAATTTCTACGTGTCGGCCATAATCCACCTGAAATGGGGGAGTTACATACAGGTTGTCCCCTGTTTTCCCAAAAACTTGTCGCTCTAAAGCAACGATTGTTTCTTTTTCTTCAATCGGAGTATTATTGATTTTTTGGACAATCTTCTTGCCGTGGATGGATTTGTTTTCTAGTAAAATATTCCCAGCAAGATATAAGTTACCTAACAACATCTGTTGATAATCAAAATCAACTGCCAAAACCTCTTACCCACTCTCTATTTTTTATGTTCTTCATCTAGCGTTGTCGTAAGTTCAATCAAATTTCCCTCAGGATCTTGAATGACTGCTTCATAATAGCCGTCTCCCGTAGTACGAGGGCCGTTGAGTAATGGATAACCATCTTTTACAAATCTTTCAGCATATTTATCTACTGCTTGTTTATCCCCTACTGCAATGGCAATGTGAGCATATCCTAAACTCTCAGCAATTCTATTTGATAAGAATTTTTTTGTTGTGACTTCCATTCGACTTCCTGAGTCAAAGGTTAAAAAGTAAGATTTGAAGCTTGTTTTTTGATTATGGTATAAATCACTTGAAGTGACATTAAAATATTTTTCATAAAAAGCTTTTATTTTTTCAATATCCTCAGCATAAATCGCTACGTGTTCGATGTGCATTCTGTTTCTCCATTTTCTAGCTAGCTTTATCCAATTGCTGGATAATCTTTTAAAAATAGTGGTATAATGATTCTAATGGCAATGATTGCTCCTTTTATTAAGAATAATAAGAGCAGGCCGATTTTTTTAAATAAACTTTATTAACAAACTTTAATAAGTTGATTTCATTATATCTTTTTTATCAAAATTAGTAAAGCGTTTTTATTTTGAAAAATGATCATATAAGGAGAATTATGAAAGCCTATAAACCTAAAAATATCAAAGAACACAATAAGGAACTAATTTCTGATTACATTAAAAATGCTCATTTACCACTTACAATTCGTCAAATATCAGACGGGACTCAACTCAGTGTTGTTACAATTAATAAACTTATTGTGGAACTGATTGAAAGTGATACCATTAAATCTCTTGATAAACATGCTAAAACTGGCGGTCGCTTCGCAACAGCCTATGAATTTAATACTACTAAAGAATTAATACTAATCCTTCAATTTATCGAAAATGATAAAAATTTAGTGGTCAATTATCATATTGTCGATCTTCTGGGAAATGTCATTGAACAAAAAAATTTAAAGACTAATAATTTAGACGAACTTCTGCTTAATATTAATCATTTTAGAAGTGTTTTTCCTCAAATCGTTTTAATTACTTGTGGTATTACTGGAGTTGAGATTGACGGAGAATTACGTATTATGGATTTTTCACCGCTTAAAAATATTAATCTCGCTAAAGAAATTAGAGATTCAACTCAGATTGAAACCATTATTGAAAATGATATTAATGCCGCTACTCTAGGCTATGCTTTAGAGGAGAATGAGGTTTTATCAGGCGTTTATTTTCCAGAAAAATTTCCGCCAGGTTCTTCTTTGATTATTAATCAAACTATTTTTAAAGGAAGCAATAATATCAGTGGGGAAATAAAATATCTTCCTACTTTTAGAAATGCTGAATTTCCATTGAGTCAAAACGAGATTTATCTAAAAGTATTTGATTCAATTCAAACAATTATCGCAATGTATGCCCCTCATCAATTAATTATCTTTATTCCTCAAGTTTGGGAGAAGCTCCTAAATATAGAAAAAATAAAGGATGAACTCAGAGAGATTTTTCCTAAAGGAACCCTTCCGCAAATGGAGTTTTCTTCCAACTTCTCTAGTTTATATTTGGCAGGCTTAATTAAGTTGTCTTTGAGAAACTAAGGTTTTCTAAAGAAAGAGGGATTGATTTAGTCAACAAAAAAACATTAGGTATTTCCTAATGTTTTTTACTATTTATAAATTATGATTTATTTTGTTCAGCAAATAGTTTACCCATTTTTTTCAGTACTTTTGGTGCATCTTCTTTTGCCAAAACTAACTCAATCCAGTACATTCTATTTGGATCTGCTTGAGCTTCTTTCATGACAGACACAAATTCATTTTCAGTTCTAACGATTTTTGAGACTACTCGATCTTCTGTTGCTCCAAATGATTCTGGTAATTTTGAGTAATTCCACATTGGAATATCATTGTAGCTTTGATTTGGTCCATGAATTTCTCTTTCGACTGTATAACCATCATTATTGATAATAAAGCAAATTGGATTAATTTTTTCTCTAATTGCTAGTCCTAATTCTTGCACCGTAAGTTGAAGTGAACCATCACCAATAAATAAAAGGTGTCTGCTTTCTTTATCTGCAATTTGGCTTCCTAATGCTGCTGGGAATGTAAATCCAATTGATCCCCATAAGGGTTGACCAATAAAATGACTCTTTGGTTTTAAGAAAATTGATGAAGCGCCAAAGAATGATGTCCCTTGTTCTGCAACGATTGTTTCATTGCTTTGAGTTAGGTTTTCAACTGCTTGCCATAGGCGGTCTTGTGATAAAAGCGCATTTGATGGAACAAAGTTTTCTTGCTTTTTATCGATATATTTTCCTTTGTATTCTATTCCGCTTAGGTCTAAGAGAGAGGAGATGAGGGATTCAAAATCAAAATTTTGGATGCTTTCGCTAAATATTTTTCCTTCATTTATATTCAGTGAAATCATTTTATTTTCATTTAAATGATGAGTGAAGGCTCCTGTTGAAGAGTCTGTGAGTTTAACTCCAAGCATCAGGATGAAGTCGGCTGATTCCACGAATTCTTTAAGATTAGGCTCTGAGAGTTTACCATTATAGATTCCTAAAAATGAAGGGAGAGCTTCATCAACTGAACTTTTTCCAAAGTTTAATGTCGTAATAGGTAGTTTTGTCTTTGAAATAAATTGAGTGACTGTTTTTTCTAAGCCAAAACTAATTATTTCATGTCCTGTAATCACGATTGGTTTTTTGGCATTTTTCAAGCTTTCTTGAATTTTATTCAAAATCTCTTGGTCACTTGTATTTGAATTTGGATTTTCTTTTTTCAAAGGGAGTGAGGGTTTCTCTGCTTTTGCAGCAGCAACATCAACTGGTAAGTTGATATAGACAGGTTTTCTTTCTTTTAGTAGTACGGAAAGTACTCGGTCAATTTCAACGGTTGCATTTTCTGCTGTCAGTAAAGTTCGAGCTGCTGTAACAGGTTCGTGCATTTTCACAAAGTGTTTAAAATCACCGTCAGCCAGCGTATGATGAACAAATTTTCCTTCATTTTGAACTTTTGATGTAGGTGATCCCACTATTTCTACTACTGGTAAATTTTCGGCGTAACTTCCTGCTAATCCATTAACTGCACTCAATTCACCTACTCCAAAGGTTGTAAGAAATGCGGCAGCTTTTTTAGTACGAGCATAGCCATCAGCCATATATGAAGCATTTAATTCATTAGCATTTCCGACCCATTTCATATCCTTGCGGGAAATAATTTGATCTAAAAATTGTAAGTTATAGTCTCCAGGGACTCCAAAAATTTCTTCAATTCCTAACTCGTGTAATCGGTCTAATAGGTAATCTCCTACTGTATACATCGCATTCCTCCATATTTTATTATATATTGGTCAATCAACTTGACATTTATAGAATAACGCTTTTCTTTAAATAAGTCAACGATATTGACTTATTTAAATTATCAAGTATAATAGACTAATAAAAGGAGTGAGCTATGACTAAAGAAAACTCAGGAATAGACGATAACTTAAATTTTACTAGAGATTTGGCTTTATTTTACTTCGGATACCGTGCATTTATTAAACAAGAGGACGACCTAGTACTTTCTTACGGAATTCGTCAAGTACATCGGCGAATTATATTTTTCATCGGAAGACTTCCTGGCTTAACTGTTAATGAATTACTTGAAGTGCTTGATATTTCTAAACAAGCTTTGAACGGTCCTATGAATGATTTAAAAGAAAAAGAATTGGTTCATTTCAAGCCAAATGAAAATGACAAAAGAATCAAACAGCTTTATCTGACCGAACAAGGAAACATGTTAGATGAACGTATGAATGAAAATCAAATCAATAAAATGAAGCAATATTTTAGTGAATCTGGCGATAAAGAGGGCAGTTTTTGGACTAAGGTCATGGAATTATATGCCAATGAAATTGGTGAAAAATATGTCAATCGTTTATAAGGTCTTAATCAGACTTCTATCAATTACAAGTGAAAGTTAAATAGACATCAATGAATATACATCAGCTTGAAATTTTTTATCATGTCGCAAAATTTCAGTCAATATCAAGGGCAGCAGAGGCACTTTATATCAGTCAGCCAGCTGTCAGTAGCCAAATCAAAAAACTTGAGTCTGCTTATGGTGTTCACCTAATCGAAAAAAATGGTCAGGGAATCCAGCTGACAGCTCTTGGAATTCAGCTTTATGAAATTATTCGCTCCTTTTTTGAGAACGCTATTGTTTCCGCAGAATCACTCTTAAAAAATTCTTCTATTCTCCGGATTTCAGGAAATTTTTTAATGACAAATTTTGTGATTCCTCAAATTTTCGAGCATGAAACTAATCAGGCTAACTTAATTATCAAAAGCACTTCTTCTTTTAATGCGCTGACAGAATTGAAAAATGGTTACTGTGATTTGGCATTGATTAGTGCTTCTAGTCAGCCCGTTCTGTCAGCAGATATTTCGGTCAAAAAAATTTTTGATGATGAAATTATTTCTGTCAGTAAAAATCCACTAGAAAGCGAAGTTACTTCCCTTATTGTCAGTAAAAGTAAAATTGATGTTTACAAAATATTAGAAAAAAATAATCCATTATTTTCACATTTACCTTATACTGCAGTTGAGTCGACTCAAGATGCTCTCTCAAATATTAATATTAATAAAAATAGTGCAACTTTCATTTCTGCTCGTTTTCTAAAATATTTTGAAAAAGATTATAACTATCACTATACTGGAGTTAAAAATGGTTTTTATGCCCTCTATAAATCAAATAATTTTCATACTGATGAAATTTTAAAGCTTATAGAAATGATAAAGTCTTCTACTAAATAAATTAAAAAACAATCAACTACTGAGTTGATTGTTTTTATCTTTAGATATAACGTTTTAAAAAGTTTAAAAGATTAGGCCAAATGTCATCAATATAAGCCTCCCCATGTCGTGAACCGCTAAGTAGGCAAGTTTCTACGGGAATTTGCTCTTGTCGCAATAGTTCTGCTAATTTTTGATGTTCATAAGCAGGAACAAGCTCATTCATCGAGTTGCAAAGCAAGCCCGGTCCACTCTTTTTAGTTACTTTAGAAAAAATTGAGGCCTTTTCTAAACTATCGTCATTTATTGACGCCAGTAAGTTTTCGATAATCCACTTATAGTAAGAATCATTGGCTCCTGCTTGGTCAATCTTCTTACTGGGTAAGTCTGGAGCAATGATTAATTGTTTAGGAATCGTTTCCTTATGATTTTCATAAAACCCCTTTAAATCTAAAAGTCCTGACAGGCTGACAAATGGTCGACCTTTTGTCAATCCCAAATAAACAGCTAAATGTCCACCTGTTGAGCCACCAATAAAAGCGATGTTATCAGCCTTGAAATCTGGGATATTTTTAAGAAGCCAAGTGTAGGCAGCTTCAACGTCCTCATCTTGGGTTGGAAAAAGATTTTTAGCTTGTGTGGCCAAACGATAATTCAGAGCTGCAACCTGATAACCTTCGGCAGCTAATCCTGTAGCAACTTCTTTTTCTTTGCCTTTGTCTCCTTGCCACCAACCACCGCCATGAATCAATACTAAAGTTTTTCCGTTCCATTCTTTTGGCTGATAGAGGTCAAGCGCTTGTAATTCATCTTTACCATAATTAAAAGTTTTCATCTTATTTCCTCCTAACTACATTGTATTTCTAATTCAACTATCACAAGACCTCCTCAAAGTTAGTTTGAGAAGGTCATTTTGTTTCTTAATTTCGTTTGTAAATAGATTATTTGTTTAATTTGAAGTACAAATCAGCAATATTTCCTGTAAAATCATAAGGTTTTTCATCGATAAGAACTTCAACTACTTTTGCAGAATCATCAATTGCTGGAATTTCAAGATTTTGTTGACGAATAAAGTCATTAGCATCAATAAATTCTTTGTTCAATGTGCGACCATCCAAAGTTTTAAATGTAATTTTCATTTTATTACCTCTTTCACATTTAATTATAAGTCAAAAGCAAATTGATGTCAATTAATTACGATATAATAATACGAAATAAAAAATATTACATCAAAGAAAATCTATTTAATTTTTTATCTTTTTTAAAAATGGCGCAAACTGTACTAAATTTGGCGCCAAATGTCATTTTATTCTTGCTAAACTTTATCTATAATAGTTTTATAATTAATAAAGGAGAAAAGATATGGCAATTATATTAATCACAGGAGCAAGTAGTGGGATTGGCTATCAAACAGCAGAGTTTTTAGCTCAGAATGGGCATAAGGTTTATGGTGCGGCACGAAGAATGGACAAACTTGAGAAATTAAAAAGCGTAGGTGTCGAGCCAATTTATCTAGATATTACAAATGAAGATTCTTGTAGTAAATTGGTAGATACAATAATTGACAATGAAGGACAAATTGATATACTAATTAATAATGCGGGTTATGGTTCTTATGGCGCAATCGAAGATGTTCCGCTTGAAGAGGCTAAACGTCAATTTGAGGTGAATTTATTTGGACTAGCTGCTCTAACTAAACTAGTTTTGCCTCACATGCGTCACCAAAAAGCTGGTCGGATTATTAATATTTCTTCAATGGGCGGTAGATTCACAACCTATTTTGGTGCTTGGTATCATGCAACGAAATATGCCTTAGAAGCTTTTAGCGATGCCCTCCGGATGGAAGTTAAACCCTTTGGCATTGATGTTTCTTTAATTGAACCAGGAGGAATTAAAACCGATTGGGGATTAATCGCAGCCGATCATTTAGCGGATTCTGCCAAAGGAGGAGCTTACGAAGAAGCCGCCTTAAAAACAGCTACCGGTATGAGAAAACAGTATTCTGGGAACATGATGTCTGACCCTAAAATAATTTCAAAAACGATTTTAAAGGCAGTCAGCTCAAAAAGGATGAGAGCTCGTTATTTAATCGGTTTTGGAGCAAAGCCCCTTGTCTTTCTTCATACCATTCTGCCAACAAGAATTTTTGATTGGCTAATCATGCGGGCCAGTTAATAAAATAAGGAAAATTATGAAAATAAGTATTGACCAACAGTTTCAAAACTTTCTCGAATTACATCATTTAGATTTGAACCTTCTTTTAGAAGAAGCCCAAATTCCAAATTTGCTTTGGAAAGAGGAAATTGTTTTAACGAATCAACAATTTTATAAATTTCAAGAGGTCCTATCAAAAAGATTGACTGATGAACAACTTCTTTTGATAAGTGATGTCCAAAATTTTGGATTATTTATGCCTATTTTTTTCGTCGCTCTTTCTTCTGCTACTGGCTTACAAGCTATAAAACGTTTGGCAAAATATAAAAATATCATTGCTCCAGTTGAAATTAAAGTCAGTATTCAAGAAAAACATGTTCAAGTTGAATTAAATGATATTTCTGAAATACAAAATCTTTCACGTTTTTCTCTATTTAATGAGCAACTTATTATTTTAAGTATTCTAAGAACTGGAACAGGTCAAAATATTATTCCTGAAAAAGTAATCAGTCCTTATCCATTCAGTTCTTCAATTTTGGAAGTTTTTGGGATTTCTCCTGAGCTTTCAAAAAATGATAATCTTTTGAGTTTTAATCTCCAAGATTTAGAACTACCTTTTTTGACCAGAAATAATAGTATGTGGCGGATGATAGAACCCGAACTGAATCGTCAGCTAGAAGAAATCAAAACTCCTTCTGACTTCATCAATAGCCTTCATAAAGAAGTTCAACTCTTGATTCCTTCTGGGGACTGTTCCATTCAAAATGTAGCAAGAAAACTGGGAATTAGTAGCAGAACCCTTCAAAGAAATCTTGCACAAGCTGGTACTACATTTAAAGCAGAGTTACAATCCGTTCAGAAAAAAATGGCTCTCCATTTTTCAAAGGATTTAAATCTCACAACTGATGAAATTTCTTATCTCTTAGGATATTCTGAGGTCAGTTCTTTCACTCGAGCTTTTCGCAAATGGACGGGAATGACTCTAAATCAATATCGGAAAAAGCTGACCTAAAATAAAAACTAGGACAATGTCCTAGTTTATTTCATTTATCGTCTAACTTTTGGATTAGTAAAGATGTCAGAAGAGTCTTCACTTGAAGAAGAAAACTCTGAAATAATTGCCCCGTCCTTCCCAGCTTGGAACCAATGAAGTATGTTGGGTGCAATCGTGAATTGTTCACCTGCATTAAGAATGATTTCATGTCTTGCTGTATACCACTCTTTGTTACCACTGGGAATTTTGGCAATTATTGTTTTGACATTTGGTTCTCCTGTAACATAAAGATAAACTTGCCCTTGACGAACCCGGAAGGTTTCTTCTTTTCCTTCAATCTCTAGATTCTGACCTCGATGTGGATGTTTATGTTCTGGGCAGGTTTGTCCTGCCAAAAGAACCATTTCCTTTGCACAATAGCGGTCGTTATTAATATAGATGATTAAATTCAAACCTTCTTGCTTAATATTATTTAACCCAAAATCTGCATATTCTATTCTATCTAGTTCTTCTCTTGTAAAAGCTATTTTTGAATCTTTAAAAGCTCTTCTAACACTTTCTTCGTAGTTCATTTTCTCTCCTTATGATATTTTGAGGTCTTTGAAATCGATTTCTTCCTCTTCTTTTTCTTCGAATTCAATCATTTCATCTGGGTTAACTGGTTTCATGATGATAATAAAAGTAAGAGCTTGAGCTACTGAACCGATGACGAGGGCAAGAATAAAAAGTAGGCCATGATTACCTGTCATAGTTGGTGCAGCAAACATACCTGACGCAGGAATATGGCTATCGCATTCCCAAAACATTGATAATGCTCCAAAAACTCCCCCACCAATTCCGGTTGCAATCATATTTTTTAACCAATTCTTGAAAACAATTGGAAAACATCCTTCAGTAATTTGACAGAATCCCATTGGAATAGCCGATTTCAATGTTTCTATATCTTGTTTATCAAAAACATTTTTTTTGAATATTTTTTGAAAAATCACTGCAAATCCATAACCAAAAGGTGTAATCATTGAGGCTCCAATTAACACAGTGAGGGGTGGATAAATTCCTTCTGAAAACATAGTAAATACAACCGCAAATACTGTTTTGTTAATTGGACCACCGTAATCAATAGATGATAATACTCCAATGATTAAACCATAAATCAAAAGCTGCGATGAGTCTAGATTCATCAAATAATCTGTTAATATTTTGACCAAATAATTGATTGGTGTGCCAAGAATATAGTACATGACCATTCCCCCAAGAAATGAGGAAACGAAAGGAACAATGAGAGTAGGTAACAACCCCTCCATCCATTTCGGAACTTTAATATTCTCATAAAAGAGGAGGGTGATAATCCCAACAACAAAACCTGAAGCAATCCCTCCAATGAAGCCTGTATTAATTCCGTGGGCAACAAACCCAACAATTAATCCTGGAGCAATTCCTGGCTTATCTGCTATCGAATAAGCAATTGCGGTTGAAACAATCATAGGTAAAAAACCAAGACCATATCCCCCCATGGTGGACATCGTATCAGCAAAAGAAAAAGTCTGTGAAAAATCATCAATACTTTCGCCACCCATGATATTACCTATAGCCAGTAAAAAACCAGCTGCACAAATAACAGGTAGAAAAAAGGAAATTGCTGTCATTAAATGTCTTTTAAAACCTAGTGTTTTTAAAGTGTTCATTTTCAGGCTCCTTGGTAAATTTCTTCTAATTTTTCAATCAACTTATTAGGTGATTTCACAACAAGACTTGTTGGTACTTCGACAATTTTTTTGCCTTTAAATCGCTCACGACCACTAATTTTAATGTCAGCTGCAATTATTACAACATCTGCCTCTGCAATTTCTTTGGAGTCAAGTTTATTTTGAAGTCCAGCCAATCCTTGGGTTTCAATGTGGACTTCGTGACCATGTTCTATTGCGGATTGAGTCAATTTTTCTTTAGCAATATATGTATGAGCAATACCAGCTGTACAGGCTGCAATTCCAACGATTTTCATAATAAGATTCCTTATCTCTAAAAAGTAATCGCTTACTTTTGTATTTTTAAGTTATCCCTTTGATTAAATTTAAATCAAAGGGAACTTTTTATTAATTTTATTGTTTAGTTTATTGGAAATAATATTTAGCTTTATCAACTGCTCCAAAAAGTTGATTTTTATGATGAACTACTTTTTCTGTTTCTTTCATAGGCTCTGGGAAGAGCACATTTGGTTCTCTTTTTTCTAAATTTCCATCGTTTAATTCGTCTCGTAATTTCTCAGCGAATGCAATCTTGATATCTGATGATATATTTACTTTGTTAATTCCGTGAGTCACTGCTGCTTTAATTTCTGAATCTAAATTATTTGATGCTCCATGAAGAACCAAAGGAATTCCAGTTTCCTTAACAATTTCTTCTAAAACATCAATGGCCAATTTTGGTTGCATGCCTTTTGGATAAAGTCCGTGAGAGGTACCAATTCCGACAGCCAGTGAATCGCAACCAGTGCGTTTAACAAATTCTTTGGCTTGTTCAGGAGCAGTATAGATGCCTTTTTGATTTCCTCCTTCGACATTGTTTCCAGTATTTCCAATTGTCCCTAGTTCTGCTTCTACTGAGACCCCCACGGCATGTGCTGCTTCAACAACTTTTTTTGTAATTGCAATATTTTCTTCAAATGGGGCCAAGGATTTATCAATCATGACTGATGTCATCCCAAGTTGAATGGAATGAATCACTTGTTCATAAGTTGCTCCGTGGTCCAAATGAATTGCAATAGGCAATTTTGTCTTATTGGCTGCATCAATACATGAAGCGACAAAATTATCTTCTAAAAAGCTTAATTCGTCTGGATGAATTGCAATAATAAACGGACTTTGATCTTCCTCGCATGCTTTTAAAGTAGCATTTAGCAATGGGCCTGAGCCACAATTATAAGCTGGAATTGCAAAGTTTTTCTCTTTTGCGACTGCGAGTAGTTCTTTTCCTGTTACTAAAACCATTAGGATCTCCTTTATAAAAATTATTATTTTAAGGCAAAATTGCCATGTGCGCTTAATGAGTTTTTGTCAGTAACTGATATAAGTTATCGACTGTTTTTACTTCTCCCAGTTTATTAAGAAAATCATCGTGTGCTAAGAGTTGAGCGACTTGTTGCAACAATAAAACATGAGTGGTAGTTGCATCGATATTTTTAACAGCAAACATAATCACTACTTTTACTGGTTGTTCGTCCAAAGTTTCCCACTCAATTTCGTCTTCTAAGACGGCAACTGTAATTGTTGTATTTTTGACTGATAAGGATTTTCCATGCGGAATAGCGACACCTTGACCAATTCCTGTGACACCTTCGGTTTCGCGTAGATAGACATCCTTGATAAATTCTTGAGCATCATTAACATAGCCTTTACTGACAAGTAAATTTCCTAGTTCCTGAATAACTTCTGATTTACTTTTCGACTTTGACGGAACAACCAATAAATTTTTATGAACTACTTTTTTCAAATCGATTTCGGTCATTTTTTTCCCTACCTTTTTCTAAAATATAATTTATTTTTTGAACATCATTTTCGGTTAGCAATGGATTGATAATCATAATTGGAATATTACCAATAGCCTCAATCGGTGTGTCAATTGTTGTCAGGATTAAATCTGTATTTCCAGCAATATAATCTTGATTTTTTTTCGCTTGTCGATTGCTCATCGTTCCTATAATATTTAGATTTGGAACTTTTTGCTGAATTCTGACTTTTAATAATTCGCTTGTCCCAATACCTGTTGAACAGACTAGTAGCACTCTTTTATTAGTTTTAATTTCTAAATAATATTTTTCAAAGTAAAGTGTAATATAGCCAATCTCTGACTCATCAATTTCAGTTTCAAATGCAAGTTCGTGATTAATTGAAGCAATTATTTTTGATATTTTTTCAAAGGATTTATTATATTTTAATTTGACTTCATCTAATAAATTATTTTCAATATGAATGCCAAGTCTTAAACGTGAGAGCATGGGCAAAATATGGTGATATAAATCTTCACGAAGCCTGTGACTGAACTTTAAACTTGTGACTTCTGATATTTCAAAAAAATCGAGAATCAGATTTTTAGTAAGTTCATCTGCCAATTGTTCATCGATTTTCAAACTTTCTTGTCTGCTCAAATTAATGGCATATAAGGTTTGAAACAATAAAAGTTTCTCAACTTCATCTAAGGAAAAATTAAGATAATGTGATAGGTTGTCAGTAATTTTTACTGACAGACTTGAGAGATGTTTGTTCTTTAACATAATTTCACGCTCTCTATCATCAATTTTACTGATAGAACGTTTTATATTGCCCTCTCTCACGCGTTTAACTAATACTGATAGATGAAGCTTTACCATCCAATCATAAGGATAATTGAGATATTGTTCCATTTGTTCTTCAATTAGCTCTACTTGATGATCAATAAACTTACTATCTCCTGAAAAGAGTCGAAGGCCTATTTTATGAATACTTTTATTTTTATTTATCAGCATAATTAAGTTATTAATTGCTTTTCTAATCCGTGGCTCTTCTCCCTCAATCCAGACATAATGTTGCTCAGCCTTAAATAATAGTTCATCCTTTTTGAAAATTTCTTTAATTTTCTTCAATTTATTTGTTTTAGCACTCGCAGATAAATAATCAGTTTCTAAAACATCATCTCTTCTCTTATAGGGATGACTAAATAATATCGTCAACATGATTCTGAATAAATCATTGTCATTATCTTCATGCTCATTATGTTCTAACTCTTTATAAATATCTTTATCTTTATAGTAATCAGAAAGTTTAAATCCTTTGCCTGCTTGAGAAATAATTAATGGTTTTCCATGATATTCTAAATATCCTTCATTAATTTTAATAATTATTCTTCTAATTGTTTTATCAGAGACAAGTAACTGTTTGGCTAAAGCTATGGCAGCAACATAATTTTCAAAATTTAGAAGGCCCATTACCTGTCGTTCATTGGTATTTAAAAACATGATTGTTCCTTTCCCCTCTTTTCCTTGTTACTCTTATCTTATATCCTTATTTTATCCTACTTTCTAGAACGTGATTACTTTTTTTTGTCCAGAACTCTGGACAAATTTTTAATTAATATATTTTAGAGTACAAAAAGACTCTAACTGTGAGATATAAATTAGTATTCTTATTTGAAAAGGAATATAACTGTGATAGAATATTAATAAAATTGAAAATAGGAGATATCATAATGGCAAGAGCTCAATCCAAAGAGGAATTAATTACTTTTTCTGAAGAAAGTTGGCAGAAATTATGTTCACTAATCAATTCACTAAACGAAGAAACAAAAAATGATAATTTTACTTTTAATGTTGAAGATAAAAAAGAAAAGCATTGGGCAAGAGATAAAAATCTAAGAGACGTCATGGTTCATCTCTATGAGTGGCATCAGTTATTAATCAACTTTGTCGAAAAAAATAAAAGAGGAGAGAAAACGCCCTTTCTGCCCTCTCCTTATAATTGGAAAAATTATGGTGAAATGAATGATAATTTTCAAATAAATGGGCAAAAAAAATCATTATCTGAGATAACACAACAACTTTCTGAAAGCCATATGGAGCTAATCACTCTCATTGAAAATTTTTCAAACAAAGAATTGTTCACAAAAAAATATTTTGATTGGACAGGTTCAACTAGTCTGGGGCAATATTTTCAGTCTTCTATGTCATCGCACTACGAGTGGGCTTATAAAAAAATTAAATTACACAAAAAAACCTCAGAACTATGATATGACCCCCATAAGTTAGACTCAAAAGTCTAGTTAATGGAGGTCAATTTTT
>OLOB01000128.1_pt1 | contig 63947 bp, 60 predicted proteins | sample 1671911 | NCBI WGS metagenome assembly OLOB01 (sample SAMEA3136625, study PRJEB25190) | human gut metagenome | biome: human gut; feature: human-associated habitat; material: faeces | place: Austria | collected 2013
ATTGGAACGCAGGAAATGATCTGGCAGGGTTCTGCAGATACAACGCAGGTAACAGTTCAGGCAACAAAAGGATATTCAGGATATATAAGACTGGGATACAGACTTACAAGTCTTGCCACAGGAAAAACATATAACTGGTCAGTTGACAGTGTTTATGTTAACACAACGCCTGCCGATGTAGCGAAGAATAATTTTGGGATCACAGCAGCATACGCTAATATTAAGAAGGTAGCATTTAAGGTTAATAAACCTGAGATGGCAACAGGAGTACAGCTGGAAGTATATAATGCAAAGAATAAAAGAGTACTGTCTAAGACATCAACATCTATGGGTTATGAGTCTATGAATGTGTCAAAAGATATGGCGTATAAATATCGTGCAAGATACTACTATACAAACAGAAGTAATAATCAGACATACTATGGAAGATGGAGCAACTATCGCTACTTCGCAATGCCATCTATTTCAGGAAAGACAACAAACAAGAAAAAAGGGATCAAAGTAGTTCTGAAAAAGGGAACAGGAATTAAACAGTATACAGTTTCTGTATCAAAGAACTCAAAATCTGGATTTAAAAAAGTAAAAACAGTCAAGGTTTCTAAGAAGAAGAGCTACTCTTTCCAGATCACAAAAAACGGAAAGAAAAAATTTAAAAAAGGAACATATTATGTTCAAGTGACTCCAAAAGTTAAATTTGGAAATAAAACATATTCCAGTGACGTATCAACCGTAGCAAGTGCATATGTATACAAATAGGGAGATGTAATATGGTTAAAAACTTTTTAAAGAGAACGTTATGTATAGTGTTGTCATTTGCAATGATGACAGGGACTGTAATGGTAGGAGCAAAAACAAAAACAGAAAGTATTCACAGCAAACTTCCTGCGATCACAGCATCACAAAGAGTAAGAGCAAAACAGGCAAAAGCATCTGCAGCGGCAGTGCAGTTAAATGCAACGAATGTTTACACACTGTCTGATTTTGATACCCTGTCAAATAAATGGCAGGCAAATCAGGAAATGATGTTGTATCAAGGATATAGTGATGCAAATGAATATGTGAAAGTTGGAACAGTTCGTGTAGGAATTGATGGAACGGTTGTTATCCCATATGCAACAAATGTCGCAGGAGTAGATGGTGGACGTTTAAAACTGTGTTATAATGGGAATCCGGCTATGACACTTTCACAGACGAATAATGGAAAAGTGATCTGGGCTGGTGCAGTCAAAGCAGGAACATATGCATTATACCTTGAAACAGCATGTGAGAATGCAAATACACCAGTGGTTGCAGCATTTGGAGCAGCAGTGATATCAAGCCAGAATAACAGAACTTTTGGCGGGAATAATGTAATCGCTAGTGCAAGTACTGGAGCAGCTACATATCAGCAGTTTAAAGTAGCCAAAAGAGGAGTTGCAGCGATCGCAGTTTATATGATTTGTTTCGCATTATATCAGAAGAAGATTTTCAGGAAGAAAATATTTACAACATTGATCTGTTTCTTATTTATAGTAGAAACCGCAGCGATGGCAGTGATGGGATTTCAGGAAAATGGAACCGTCGATACAGACAGTTATTTTCAAGATACCAAAGCTATCACAGAAGTAAAAAAAGAGTATCAGAAAAATGATCAACATAAAAAGCCTCCTTCTGGTTTCTATGGCTTTCAGTATTGGCATTTTTTCAAAAATTATGCATCAATGTCAAGGTCCCAAAAGGGATTGAAGGCCGCTGGTGAATGGTCTGAATTAGAAAAACTACTCCCAAATTTTCAGGATAAAAAAGTTTTGGATTTAGGTTGTGGATATGGATGGCACTGTAAATATGCAGTCAATCATGGGGCTAAAGAAGTAGTAGGAATAGACCTTTCACACAAGATGCTTGATGTTGCTCTTAATATTAATAATGATAAAAAAATTACCTATCAACAATCCGCAATAGAGGATATTAACTTTCCTGCAGATACTTTTGATGTTGTGTTTAGTTCATTAGCTTTTCACTACATTTCAAATTTTGAAGACCTGGTCTGCAAAATTTCAAAGTGTCTTAAAAAGAATGGTGAATTTATTTTCTCTGTTGAACATCCTCTCTATACCTCATCAGGGAAACAAGATTGGTGTTATGATGCAGAAGGTAAAATTCTTCATTTTCCAGTTGATAATTACTATTATGAAGGAGAACGTGAAGTCAATTTCTTAGGTGAGCCAATTATTAAGTATCATCGGACATTAACAAGCTATGTAAGTTCTTTGTTAAGCTCTGGTTTTGAACTTACTAATTTAATTGAACCCAAACCTCCTATAGAAATGAGAGAGCTTGAAGAAATGAAAAATGAGATGAGACGTCCAATGATGTTGCTTATTTCTGTAAGAAATAAAAACTCATAGTCATAAAGTAACTATAATAAGAGTTCCTATTTGAATAAAGTATGGGACTCTTATCTTTTATTTAGTTCTTTTAATGATATTAGTAGTTTTTTAATTACTTTTGAAGTAAAATTGTAGTTAGGAGAAGAAAAGATGAAAAAAATATATCTTGTTGCAATTTTTTTAGTAGCAACACTTGGAATGTCAGCCTGTAGTTCAAAACAAAATTCTCAAACAACAAAAGAAAGTTCTAAAAGTAGCCAAAGCTCACGAAACTCTTCAATAACTCAGAGCACTTCGAGTACTACCCAGTCATCAAGTATTATTAAAGAGTCCTCTTCATCAATAGAAAAATCAATTTCCCCCTCAACTTCTACACAAATAAGAAAATGGAACCCAGAGAAAAAACAACGTCTTGCAGAGTTTATGTCAGCGTGGGGGATAGAAATGGGACAATCTTACAGTCAGTATGATCCTAATCACAATCTTAATTTATATGGTCTCTCTATTCCTTGGTCAGTTATAGATAATAATTCAACTTGGAAAGCAGCAATAAATAATCAGCCTATTGAATTAAAATGGTCAGAAACGGGAGAAGATTCAGGAGGATATCAATTAGTTGATGTTTATTCAGATATGAATGAGAAAAACTCTGGTGTTAATCATGTTTATCTCTTTGTTATTAAATCAGGAAATCCCATGGTGCTTTATACCGCACAAAATCAAGGAAATACAAATAATTATTTATATCTAAAAGAAACAGAGAATAATGAATTAAAAAATGCCTTCGCACGAATTGTTGTATAATTTTAAAAATAAAAAAGCCTATTTTGGAATAGGTTTTTTTATTTAAAAAAAAATTAAAAACTAAAATTTTTATTCTTGACAAAAGATAGTGAACGGATTATAATAGTTAACGTCGTTAGTAAATATCACCGTTAGGGAGGAGTGAAAATGGATTACAATAAGGCAGCGGAGGTTTTCCTCACAACTGTTATCAAAAGAGGAAAAGCAGAGATGATGCACCGCTTTAATACCTACTCCCAAGGGGAGCATTTGGTATTGGGCTATCTTTATAAGGAAGCTGGTAAGCAAATTGTTCCAAGTAAGATTGCAAAATTTACGCATACAAGTACTGCAAGAATTGCGACAATCTTGAATAATCTTGAGAGTAAAAATTTAGTTACCCGTGAGATTTCAAGAACAGACCGTCGAAAAATTTTAGTAGCCATTACTGATAAAGGACGTCATGTTGCGGAAGAAATTCGAGTAGAAGCTTGCTCAAATTTAGCACGCGTTTTTGAAGAAATGGGTGAAGAACGAACAGAAAGTTTCATTGAAAATTTCAAATTATTTTTAGAAATTGGAATGAAGCTAGCTAAAGAAGACAAAGAAAAAGAGGAGGAAAAAAATGCCTGATACATACGAAAAAGATTACCATTTAGATATACATGGTAAACATTATAGCCGAATCGGAATGCTTATTTTGATTCTGGTTGGTACATTTGGAGCCATGTTGATGCAAACATCACTCGGGACAGCAATTCCAACATTGATGAATGACTTCAACATCTCCATGTCAACAGCACAACAAGCAACAACATGGTTTTTATTAGCCAATGGGATTATGGTTCCTATTTCAGCATATTTAGCAACAAAATTCCCTACACGTTGGCTTTACGTTACAGCATACGCAATTTTATTTATCGGAATGTTTGTTGCTTACTCGGCTCCAACATCAAGCTGGTGGGTTTTCCTAGCAGGTCGGATTCTGCAAGCTATTGCAGTTGGGATTACAATGCCTTTGATGCAAGTTGCCCTTGTTAACATGTTTCCAGCTAAACAAATGGGAGCAATCATGGGTGTTGCCGGAGTTGTTCTTGTCCTTGCGCCAGCCTTAGGTCCAACATTTGCAGGTTGGTTAATTACTCATAAATTTAACCTTATCTTTTGGACATTTGCAGCAAGTTGGAGAACAATTTTCCTTATTCCAATGATTGTCGTCGGAGTTGTTTTCCTTATTTCAATCTTTGCAATGCGTGATGTTATTCCTAACCGTCCAATGAAATTAGATTTCTTGTCAGTTTTACTTTCAGTTGTTGGTTTTGGTGCTTTCCTTTGGGGATTCACTAATGTTGCAACTGACGGATGGGGTAAATTTAATACAGTTATCGCCCCAATTGTTGGAGGTTTGATTATTATCTTCCTCTTTGGTTTACGTCAACTTAAAATGGACGATCCATTCCTTGATATTCGCGTCTTTAAAATTAGACAGTTTACTTTGGTAACTCTTGCACTTGCTTTAAGTACAATGGCAATGATGGGTGTTGAAATGATGCTTCCTCTTTACCTTCAAGATGTCCATGGACTTTCTGCCTTTAATTCAGGTTTGGTTCTCTTACCCGGGTCATTAATGATGGCTGTTGTTGCCCCACTTGCTGGTGGAGTTTATGACCGAATTGGTTCAAAACGTCTTGCGGTGATTGGTTTCCTCGTTTTGGCACTGGGAACTGTACCATTTATGTTCTTTACAGCTACAACTCCTGACCACTTTGTTACTCTTCTTTATGGATTACGTATGGTTGGTGTTGGTATGGTAATGATGCCATTAACAACTAGTGCCATGAATGCAGTTCCAGTTAATGAAGTTGCTCAAGCAACAGCTTCAAACAATACAGCGCGTCAAGTCGCGTCATCAGTTGTTGTTGCTCTCCTTTCTTCAGTCGCTCAAAATGTAATTACTAACAATATGCCTGCTTCATCATTAAAATCAACAAATCCATTGCAATTTGCAAATAAAGCAATCGAAGCAATGTTACAAGGTTACCACGCTTCATTCGCAATTGGATTCGTCTTTGCCATTATTGGTATCGGAGTTGCTCTATTCTTGAAGAGTGGTCGAATGATTGCTGGTGTCCCTGTTGAAGAACAAGACTTGAAAGGAGAAAATAAATAATGCTAATTATATTATTATTGGTAGTGTTTATGATTGGAACTTTCTTTGGTTTCATGTTTATAAAAAACACAATCGCTCATTGGTTAGTTGGTGGAATTTCCTTTCTCTTATTAGCTGGTTCTGTGACCATGCTAACTATGCATATCAGAGATAACTGGGGAATGAAAGAAGTAACAACTTCAACTACGCACCAAATTTATACTGCTGGAGATAAATCAGCTCCTTATGGAATGATGATTAAAGCAGAAATTGGTAAAAACACTGATAATTATGTCTTTGTTTACCGAAATAATGAAAAATCGGAAAAAGCCGACACTAATTTTAAACCTGATGAAAAACACATTTCAGAAGCTGTTAAAAAATCAGCGACTTATAAATTAGTGGATGATACTAAAGCAACAGTTACAACTAAAACGACAAGACGCGTTTGGTCATCTGACTTTTATAAATTACTATTTAGTGTAGGTGGTGAACAAAATGAATTAGTTAAACAAAATTCAGTTGTTTCAGTACCTAAAGATACATGGTTAGTTTTGACTCAAGATCAAGTTAAAAAATTGAGTCAAGAAGCTCCAGCAATGCAAAAACAAATGGAAGCTCAACTTAAAGCTGACCCACAAAAGGCGGCTCAACTTGCTGCACTTCAAAAATCAAATCCAACAGAATATGCTAAGATGCAAGTAAAACAAATTAAGCAACTTCTTGGAATTACTGAATAAATAATAAAAAGACTTCAAAATTATTTGAGGTCTTTTTATTACATTAAAGTTAAGTAAATATAAATAGAGCAAAGAAAGTTACTTTGCGTTATTTTTCTTGACAATAAATGAAACTAATAATACAATTGATAAATAAACGCAACTTAAAATTCATGTGTAGTAAAAAAACCTTAAAAAAATAACGAATAATAAAATTATCGCTTGTAAGGTAATGCGTTTTTACATAATATTTTAAGTTTTTCTACATATCCTAATTTTAGGGTGATATACTATGAAAGGCTTAGTTCAGTTTTTGGAAAAATCTTATTTTGAGCAAGAAAGAGGTAGACATGATTAAGAAAAGTGTATCAAAGAAAATAATGATTATGTCGTTAATCTTTATTCTACTTATAGTACTATTTGGTTTCGGAAAATATTTTTATGATAAGGGAACTGATATTTCTTCTGTTAATACGAACACAACAGGACAGTTAGTTAAAAGAACGAGTGAACCTAATGGTTATTCATCTCAGCAATCAACAACAAAAAGCTCAAAAGAACTCTCTCAACCAATAGCTCCAGTGGAAAATACTGGAAATGCCAGTTGGCTTCAGATAGTTTCTCAAGGAACTGATGAAAAATTTACGAATCTTTCGAGTGGAGACTTTAAAATTTATAAAGCGCATAGTCCACAAATTTTGAAAACTGCCACTTCAGCTGACAGTCCTGTGTTGAGCATGTCAGAAGTTATCAGTAAATATCCAAATAGTCTAATTATGAATGCCTCAGGGTTTAATATGACTACTGGAAAAATTACTGGTTTTCAAATTAATAATGGAAAATTATTTAAAGATTGGAATTCAGATAAAAGAGCTACAAATGCCTTTGTTTTTAATAAAAATGGTTCATCAGAAATATATAATTCAACCACTCCAGCAAGTGAAATTTTGAAAAAGGGTGCCGAAATGAGTTTTAGTTTTGGATCAATTTTGATAAAGGATGGAAAAAGTTTACCGAGTGACGGGACAGTTAATTGGGAAATTCATTCTTTTATTGGAAACGATAAAGATAATAATATTTATCTAATTATTTCAGATACAAGTACAGGCTATCAGTCAATCATGGAAAAATTTCAAAAACTTCATTTAGAAAATGTCCAAGTAATGGACGGAGGAGGTTCAAGTCAGATGTCATTGAATGGACAAATTATCTATCCTAGTCAGGATAGTCGTTCAGTTAACGATTATATTGTCTTGAGATAATGAAATATGAGCTTCGTTAAAACGTTGATTGTATAAGAAAAATCAAGAAAAAATACTCGTTATCAAGTATTTCAATATTTTCGGTCAATTCAATAGAAAATATTGAAGTCAATTTATGAATTAAGGTAAATAAAAGGTCAGGACAATGGATTCAAAAGAATTACAAGAAGAGTTTACTTATTACAATTATCTAGATAATGAAAAATGGAAACTAAATCTTCCAAGTTATGAGAAAACCTCCTCAGAAGTAGTTTCTGATTTGCCTAAGGTTTCTGTCATTATTGCTAACTATAACAATGCACCTTATCTGGAAAAAATGCTGGATTCATTAGTGAATCAAACTATAGGTTTAGAGAAACTTCAATTACTTTTCATTGATGGTAAGTCAACAGATACTTCAGTAGAAATTGTACATCAATATCTAAAAAAATATGAAAGCATTGAAATTTATCAGCTTACAAAAAATACGGGTGGTGCGCATGGGCCACGTAATGTTGGAATACTAAATGCGCGTGGGGAGTTTCTTGTTTTTTTAGATGCAGATGATTGGTATGATGAAAATGCTCTTCAATACATGTCTGGAACTCTAGAAAAATCGGGAGATGATATGGGTTTTTTTGGGGTAGTACAAAGTGTCAATGGGAAACTTAGTCTGAAAAGCAAAGCCTATTACTTTGATGGAAATAAAATAGGACGCGCTATTCAAGAACTTCCCTCTGCTTTCTATGAGTGGCTTGGTCCTCAGGGGATCATGGTGAAAAGGAGTTTGATTGAAGATAATAATCTTCATTTTCCTTGTCAGAAAGTTGCTGATGACGTAACATTTTTCTACGAGGCAATGAGATTTTCAAAAAATATTACTCAAGGGAAAAAATTAACTACTTATCTAAATCGAGATGATAATAATGTAGGTTTAAGTAAAACGATAAATCGAGATTTTATGGTTTCTTGGCTAAGAGCTTTAGCTTATATCAATCAAACATTTCCTGATGATATTTCAAAAGAGAAATTTTTGGCTAGACGCTTGGAATGGCTTGTATATAATTTTGGATTGCGAAGAGATGTTGGATATAAATTTAGTTTAAAAAGAATTAGGGACTTTAAGATTAGTATCGACAAGTATTTAGGAGAACTAAAATTTGACCCCACAATTTATTTTCGAACTGGAGCAAGAAAAACTGTCTGGAAATATTTGCTCATAGAGGATTATAGAGGGGTCATAAGATTTAATAGATGGCATTCTTTGAGGCATATTATAAAAAAATATTTAGGAATTATGAGGCGAGAAGAAAATCAATATTTTTACCCAGTTTTAAATTCAAATATTCCTAAAATTTCGATTAATATGAGAGCGATAGCGGTAAATCTAGTTGATGGTCAAGTCGTAATTCAAATTTACACTAATGGAATATTGAATTATTTTGAAATTAGAAATAAGTTACATCCTTTTGATAGGAATAAAATTTCAAGCAAAAAAAGCTCATTGATAGAGTATAAAGTTGACATTCCTTTAGACCTTGATTTAGAAATGTATGATTTCTGGGTCATTTACAATGGGTATCAAGAACAAAAAATTGAGAGGATAGAAAAATTTATTTCGAAAAATAGCCTATGAGGGATAATAAAGATGATTAATTTGGAAAATAATATGAAAGTATGTGGAAAAAATAAATGGAAAATAATATTAATAAAGTATTAGAAAGGCTTTCTAATGTTGGAAATCCTATTTTTCTTTTGAAAATGTTACAGGATATAAGAAGGTACATAAAAAGACATTTTGGAGATTACCCAACAAGCCATGAATATAACACTATATACTTCGATATTGAAGGCAAGATTTATTTAATTGAGAATATGCTTGTCACAAAAGTTGCAACTTTACCAGATAAAGCAAATCTTATCAATTTATCAGAACAAGCGCTTTATAAAATTGCTCATCTTTTAGGAGTGAAAAATGATGAAATGATGATTTCCAACTTATTAAAAGAGATGAGAAGTATAAAAAATATAAAAAAATATCAAGATTTACTGGAAGTGGGAGATGCGTCATTTTCTACTAATTTGACTTCTAATCAATTTGCATTAATTGTGTTAAATCAGATACGAAAAAACTGATAATAAAGGGGTGTGTGAACTTAAATAATGACAGAAGATAAAAGATTAAAAGTACGTGCATCATATCTTACCAAAAGATTTGCTTTAAAGGTAAATAATGAAAGTGACAAAAAAAAGTTTTTCAAGGCTAATAATCAAACTTTTGATTTTTGGTCATTAAGAAATGTGAATTTGAATGTTTATGACGGTGAGTGTATAGGTATTATAGGTTTGAATGGGGCAGGTAAGTCAACTCTCGTCAATCTAATCAGTGAAATAATTTCTCCGACAACAGGTAATTTACAAGTTAATGGCGAAGTTTCAACCATTTCTATAGGTGCAGGACTTCAAAATGGGATTACTGGTCGAGAAAATATTAGATTAAAATCTCTGATGATGGGAATGAGTAATAAAGAAATTGATGAACAAATGGATGAAATTATTGCATTTTCAGAACTTGGTCCATTTATTGATGAATTAGTAAAGAATTACTCTTCAGGGATGAAATCTAAACTAGGATTTTCTATTGCCGTATATCAAAATCCTGATATATTGATTATTGATGAGGCCTTATCAGTTGGTGACAGCACTTTTGCTGAAAAATCTTCAAAAAAGATGTTTGAGTTTCGACAACAAAAAAAGACAATATTTGTAGTATCTCACGACATTAATTCAATCAACAAGTGGTGTGACCGAGTTTTATGGCTACACTATGGTGAAGTTAAAGAGTTAGGACCCAAAGATGTAGTGCTGGAACATTATAAGGAATTTATAAATTGGTACAACAATCTTTCAGCAGAACAACAGGCGATATATAAAGAAAAATGTCAAAAGGAACAGTTAGATTATTCTCTACTAAATTTGCGAGAAGAAATCTCCGATACGATTGATACGAGAAAAAGAAGTGCAAGTAAAACAATTAATAAAATACTTGATGTTAAGGACGGCTATAAATTAAGTTTCTTTTCAAAAGTGATGTTGGGCTTGGTTGCTATAATTATCATAATGTTATCGCTAATTGCAACAAGTAACTGGACGATGCAAGAAGCATTAGGAAAGCCATATGAATTTTTTACAGAAGGCCATCTCTTCCACCGAAAACCTACTTTTGAGCGGGAACTTAAAGAGATAGAATCCTCGGAAAGTAAAAGTGAAAAGAAGACATCTAGTAAATTAAATGAAAGTACACAAAAAGTTTCAAAAAGTTCGGTATCATCATCAACGACAAGTCATTCGAATACTAGTGCGCAAGCTACTAATTATACGGTAAAAGCTGGTGACACGCTTGGAGATATAGCTGCAGAAAATAATACAACTGTTCAGGCTATAGAACAAGTAAATCCAAATACGGACCTAAGTGTTATCAGTCCTGGTGAGATAATTAATCTTCCAGGAAATTCTAGCACTACTGAAATGTCACATTAAAAGGAGTGCAAAATGAAATATGTATTTATCTACTTCAAGGAACAGATAGATAATTTATCTACGATTGTCTATATTTCTAAATTTACAGCCAAAAATAATTATATGGGTTTAAAACTAGGCAAAATCTGGTCTTATCTTGAACCCTTAACTCTTTTCTTAGTATTTTACTTATTATTTGGAGTGCTATTTCCTAGAACAATTCCAGGAACTGTTCCTGCCGTACCGTGGATTTTGATTGGTATTGCAGTCTGGTTTTTCCTACAATTTACGGTTGTGAATGGGTCTACTAGTATAGCTTATCAATATAATTATTTTTCAATGATGAAATTTCCCATGAGTATTTTACCAACGGTACAGATGTTTTACAATCTTCCCGTTTTAGGGGCTATGGGAGGTGCAACTATAATTATTGCAATGTATGATGGTTATTTTCCAAACTTATATTGGATTCAGCTAATATATTATGCTATTGCATTAATTGCGTTGGTCTTATCATACACTTTGCTTTGTTCAACAATTGTTGTTTTTTTTAGAGATTTTAAAATGTTTTTGACCTATGCGTCTAGATTTATGATGTATTTTTCTGGAGTTGTGTTTGATATGACAACTTTTCATATCATTCCAGGTGCAATTAGACAAGCAATGTTATTGAATCCTGTTTATTATGTTGTAGAGGGATTTCGTGATGCAATTTTTGCTCGGCAATGGGTCTGGCAAAAGGATTGGAGTTATACCTGTGTATTTTGGGGGATTATCTTTATACTATTTGTCGTAGCAAGTTATTTGCATATTAAATATAGAGATAAATTTTCTGATTACGTTAATTAATAGTTTATTTGGAATTCAAGTTATAAAAATATTAGAAGTTAGATTCTAATATTTTGACTGAGATATTATTAAATGAAAATAAGAGGAATAAAATGACTAAACTTACGGTAATTATTACGGATACCAATTTAATGACAATAGAAGACCAAGTCAAGAGTCTCTGTCAAAATAATTTAAATATTATTATCATGCTTCCTAAGGAAGATGATGATACTTTGAAAACGATGCTTGATTTTATTATCAAAAAATATAAAAAATTTGTTCCAATACAGATTATTAATTTTGACCCTGATAAGTATAAAAATAATGTAGAAGTTCAAAAACTTGGAGCTAGTTTAACAACAAGTGATTATCTTCTTTTTCCTGAAAGTGATATAGTCTATTCTAAGAAGATAGCCTCAAACTTAAAAGAGGATGTGATTTTCTTAAAAGTTACTGAGTTTGACGGAGAATTTGCAAAAGTTTCCCAAAAACCTCAGAGTATACCCAAAAATTTAGAAGAGTTTCTCAAATCTGGCGGAACTTCCATTGATAATTATTTACTCGGAAATAAAATTATAAGTAAAAAGATATTTGATAAAGCAAATTCAGTTATAGAGCTAGCAGAAGCAAACTCCCTTACTGAATTTTTGAGAAACAACCTACCTTATGATAATTTGCAATTAGTCACAGCACTCTATACTGTGATATCGGAAGCAGTTATTAAGGAAAGCAATCAAACTGCATATCTTGTCGAAGAGGCTGAGGAAGAGCAGTTGAGTTCCCTAATTTTAGAAGAAGAACTTAATAATCTGGATGCTCAGTTTACCTCTATTGAAAATATAATAAACAAAGTTCAAGTTTCTAGTGAGGAACTTACAAATTTCAAAGATAATATTATAGGTAATTTGTTATGGAGATTAAATAATCATTTTGGCAATACAGAAGTTTTAGAAAAAGCTAAAGTGATTCTAAATAATCCATTGATTGGCTTAGGTATAGAACACGAAGTCAATTTTAAAGAAGTTAAGACAGATTTTGTCGATTTAGATAGTAAAAATCCAAGTGACCTGAAGGCGAAAATATATGTTTCAATGCACAAACCTTCATATGTCCCAGAGAATAAATTGTTGGTGCCTATTCAAGTGGGAAGTGAGTTAGCTTCTGAGGAAATTCCAAATGTTTTGCATGATAATGTGGGTGAAAATATTTCTTCTAAAAATAAACGCTATTGTGAATTGACAGCGCAGTATTGGGCATGGAAGCATGATAAAGATTCAGATTATTTAGGCTTTTGGCATTATAGAAGATATATGGCTTTTGATACAGGAAAAGCTAAAGATTCAACAATTTGGGGTGTGATTCCACGCGATAAAATTACAGAAGAACAACTTAAAGAATTTGCAATTACTGAAAGAGATATGTCTGAAGTTATTGACGGAGCTGATTTAATTATTCCTGAGAGTTGGCGAGTAATTGACACTGTAAATTTAGATAAAACTGGAAAGTTAAAAAATATTAGTCTTTATGAGCATTGGAATCAACATCTTGAAAAAAGTGATATTGATACTTTGATTTCAGTGATTTCAGAAAAATATCCAAAATACACTAGAGCATTATTTGAAGTATTATATTCGGATACGGCACCTTTTTATAATATGTTTATTATGAAAAGAGAATTATTTCAAGAATATAATGAATTTTGTTTTGGTGTTTTAGAAGAAATCGAAAAACAGGTGAACCATGAAAAATATTCTGTAGAACTTTATCGTACATTAGGACACATTGGAGAGCGTTTGGTTGCGATTTTTGCCAAATATTTGGAAATCAGTAGAAAAGAAATCACAATTCTAAAATTGCCAGTTGTTCAATGGAGTGATACAAGACCACTTCCTCAAAAAGTTGAACCCAAATATAGTAAAAATAATATTCCAATTGTTATGGCTTGTAATGATGCCTATATGAAGTATACTAGCGTCCTACTCCAATCAATTTTAGAAAATGCGAATTCTAAAAATAATTATGACATTTCAATTCTGCATAATGATATTTCTATTGAAACACAAAATAGAGCTTTGAAGAATTTTAATAAAGCTAATTTTTCAGTTAGATTTGTGGATGTATCAGCAAAAATTGCTCAATATGGAGAATTAAAAACAAACGCCCATATTTCAGTTGAAACTTATTATCGTTTCTTAATACCAGAATTATTTGCCCATGATAAGGTAATTTATATTGATTGCGATACTGTCGTTGAAAATGATATTGCAAAGCTTTATGAGATAGATATTGAAGATAATTATGTAGGTGCGGTAAGAGATTTTGACTTTATTGCTAGTAATTATACCCCTGAAAGACAAGAAGTTTACAAGAAAGAAATACTGAATTATCTTACTTTAAAGAGCTTTGAAGATTATTTTCAAGCGGGTGTTCTTGTGCTGAACTTGGAAGCAATTCGTAAAGATTTTAAAACAGAAGAATTCATTAATCTTGTACAAAAACGTAACTGGATATATATGGACCAAGATATTTTAAACTTATGCTTTAAAAATAAAGTTTTCTATCTTCCAGAGTCTTGGAATGTTATTACTTTAATGGAAAAAAATTCTGTTCGGGGGCAGATTATTCAAGAACGATTACCCTACCAGCTTAGTGATGATTATAATAAATCACGGAAAGCACCTAATGTTGTTCACTTTGCAGGTTCTTATAAACCTTGGTATTACAAGGAAAGTGATATGGCAGAAATTTTTTGGCAATATGCTCAAAATACAAGCTATTATACAGAACTTTTACTAGAAGCAAGTAATCCTTCTAAAGAGTTAAAATTGATTTTCACGAGTGATGCTAAGGGGCGAGAAAATGCAGGACTTCCCTTCCTAAAACTGATTCCTGAAAAGAATACATATGCAACAACATATTTTGTACTTGATGTTTTAGTGCTTGATGCCAACTTGGATCAGACCAAGGTGGGAACTGTGTTGATTAGTGTGAATAAAGAAACTTTGCAAACTAGGTGGCTGCAAGATGACCGCGGAATCTGGTCTAATTTCCAATTCCGTAAGCTAGGTTCAAATGTAGAAGTATGGGCAAAACATAATGGACAATGGAATGGTTATGTCATTGTACCTAAGGCCTATGAAACTAGAAGCTTTTCACTTGGTAAAATTGAAACAATTAAAGAAAACTTCACATCTGAGTTACAAGATATGCCTTATTAAAAAATAGAATAGGAAGTGATATGGCTAATCAAAATTATCCAAAAATTTTAGTATATACGGGCCTATTTCCTTGGGAAGATATTAGTAAAAGTAAAATTTTGTCAAACGATTTAATCGGAGGAAATACTGGGAATTTATTGTTTTCATGGTCAACATTAAATCTATTTAAAGAAGTTCCACATGAAAATTTCACAAAAACATACATCACCCTAAAGAACCATTTGAATGATTACGAATTTGATTATTTTCTTTTGCCCTTAGCCAACACTTTCAGGGAAAATAATGATGAAGAACTTATCTTTTTAATAAATTTGTTAAAAAAATTATCTTGTAAAGTCTTGCTAAATGGAATTGGTGGGCAATTTGGGAAGGTAGGTTTTCATAATTTTTCTAATGAAAAATTAATCCGAGAGTTTATAGAGTTACTCATAGAAAAGACGGTTTCAATTGGTGTACGAGACGCGCGAACGAAGGAATATATCACAGGTTTTTTGGGATATTCTGAGGCAAAAGTTGTCGTCATCGGCTGTCCGTCAGTCAGAATACTGAATAAAAAATTGAAGGCAAAAGAATACTTGCCTTTTAATGCAGACTTCAAATTGGCCGTTAATTACACACCAGGTTCATATGATAGGAAATGGGGCTGTTTTATTGATGGTATATTTAAAAATTATACCAACTCTTATGCGGTGCTTCAAGATTTAGATGAGGGTAAATTGATTAGCTATGGAAAGAATTTATTAGGTTTAAAAAGGCATGATTTAATTCCAACTTTTACAGAGCACCCTATTATTAAAAATAATCGATATAAATTATTTTTTAACCCAATTGATTGGATAGATGAGATGAATGAATTTCAATTTTCGATTGGGACGCGTATTCATGGGAATATTGCGGCAATCCTGGCTGGAATACCTGCACTGGTGATTGCTATTGATTCTCGAACCGCGGGATTGGCTCAAACACATCATATCCCTTATATTTGGTTTGATGAACTGACAGATAAGACTCGGATTGAGGAGTTATACTATCGTTCATGTATAGAGATGACAAATTTTTACGCTCATCTTGATGAAATAAATGAAAGATATTTTGGCTTTATTAAAGAGAATTTGGGTTTAAATGTTAGAGATTAGAATAATTCAAGGTTAAGTAAAAATAAAAAAAGGTTGAAAAATTGAAAAGATACCCAGAAATATTAATACAAACAATTGCATTTCCATGGTCAGATTATGATGATGAGTTTATGAGGGAAAGAGATTTAATGAGTGGAAACACTGGTAATTTTTTGTTCCAATGGTCTACTCTGAACTTATTTTCAAAAGTTCCTCAGGAAAATTTCACACGTATTTGGGATTTTCGCCATAACCCAGAATTGCAGAAGAAAAAATACGATTACATCTTATTGCCAATGGCTAATGCTTTTCGCGAAGGAAGTGACGAAGAATTAACATATCTTATTGAAGTTATTGAAAAAGTTGATGCCAAAGTAATACTTGATGGAATTGGTGGACAGTTTGAAGAGGAGTCTTTTCCAAAATTTAACAACGAGCATTTAATAAAAAAATTTGTTTCGACAGTTCTTACTAAAGCAAAATCAATAGGTGTTAGAGATAAACGGACTCAGGAGTACTTGGTAAATTACTTGGGCTTTTCAAAAAATAATGTGGATGTTATAGGTTGCCCATCGGTTCGTTATTTTGGTCCTCATTTTAAAACTACAAAATATCGGACATTTTCAGATGATTTCAAAATTGGTATAAATTTCACTCCAGGTCAATATAAATATTCATGGGCAAAATTTTTTGATAAGGTTTTCCGTAAATATAATAATTCTTATGCATATTTTCAAGATATTGAAGAAGGTCGAATGCTACTAGATAACATTCCAATGCCGAGCAGTAAGTACCATGACTTACTACCAACATTTTTGAATCATCCAGTTATTAAAGAGAAGAGAGGTAAATTCATTGTGCGTCCAGATGATTGGATGGATGATATAAGTGAAATGGATTTTTCGATTGGTACTCGTATTCACGGAAATGTTATCCCTTTATTAGCTGGTGTTCCTTCCATGGTTATTGCAATAGATTCAAGGACAGCAGGACTTGCTGATTATAATAATATTCCTTATATCTGGTGGTATGAAATTACTCAAGAAACAACAATGGAAGAACTTTATTATCGTACTTGCTCGGAAATGTCAAAATTTTATGAAAGCTTTTATGATAAATATGACGAATATATAAATTTTTTCATAAAAAATGGAGTTGATCTTGAGTATTTAAATCCAGATTATGTACCTCAACATTTTAGAAAAGTTTCAATAAAGGAGTTGATTAATGACTGATAAGCTAAAAAATACAAGAATTCTGGTACACACAGCAATTTTTCCTTGGAATAATTACACGGATAAAGAAGTCATTGATATGGATTGGTTGAGTGGAAATTCTGGTAATCAGTTATTTCGTTGGGCAATGCTCAATTTATTTAAAAAAAACTCTCATAAAAATTTTGTCACAACTTGGGATTTTACTCATAATTTGGAGTTACAAAAATTAAACTATGATTATTTTATATTGCCCATGTCAAATACCCTGCGTGAGGGGAGTGAAAATGAGCTAAAATATCTGACAGATATTTTGAATAAGACAGATGCTAAGGTATTAGTAGCTGGACTTGGTGGAATGTTTTCAAGAGACGGATTTTACAAATTTTCTAATGAGAAATTTATCAAAAAATTCATTGAGACAGTGATGGAAAAAACGAATGTCATTGGTCTTAGAGATAATTATTCTTATAAATATCTTACGGAATATCTTGGTTATCCTGAAGAAAAATTTAGCATTATTGGCTGCCCTTCAGTAACTTATAATGGATATTCGCGAGAGAGACCCGCCTATTATAAAATTCATACCGACAGATATAATTTAATTGACCAAGAATTCAAGATTGCAGTGAATTATATTGCAGGAGAATATGATTATCATTGGGCTAGCTTTATCGACAAAGTTTTATTTGAAAACCAAAAGGCAGATATATTTTTACAAGATATTGATGAGGCTAGGCTTGTGGAATATGGTCATTCGCTTGTTGATGAAAGACGACATGACTTATTAGTTGGAGATAATCAACATTTTGCTTACGTAGAAGGACGTGCAAAATTTATTGCTGACCCTAATAGGTGGATTAGTGAGCTGAAAGACTATAAATTCTCATTGGGAACTCGTATTCATGGAGCTATTGCTGCGGCTTTAGCGGGCTTACCAGTTATGATTATTGCAACGGATTCAAATACAGCAGGGCTGGCAGAATATCATCATCTCCCTTATATTTGGGATTATGAACTGACAGAAAAAACAAGTGTTGAAGAATTATATTATAGAGCGTGTTTTGAAATGCAAGCTTACTATGATTTTTTTGATGAAAGCTATGACAAGTATATAAACTTCATCGCTCAAAATGAAATTGATTTAGACATATTAAATAAATCATTAATTCCTAAGCGATTGTTTAATTATAATAACTCCGTAGTGGGAAATCTCATCAGTTCTTGGGACGTATACTTAGATGAACTCAGTCCGTATTTTGAACTACAAGCGGGAGAAAGTATAGAGTTCAAAAAGAATAAAAAAGCTAGGAAAGGAAGTAAAAATTTTTGGACCTGGCAAAATTTTAGAACAAAATCACTCTTGCAGCTCAACCATAAATACAGAGTCACTGTTCTTTGGGAAGGGAAAAATAAAGAATTCATGTTAACTGCCCAAGATGGAAGCGAAGTTGTCAAAATAAGTGACGAAATTAAGGAAAATGGACAAGAAGTTGTTTTTGAAGTAGAAATCAAGAATGATGATATTGACCATATTGGATTTTCAGAAAACTTTAAGACAGGTAGAGTACATCACATTGGTATTGAGGAAATTGACTAATGGTATTGCTAAATAATATTGAACTTATAGAAAGTGGAAACTTTTCTTTTGAAAAATCTGAGGGCATAATTAAGTTTTCTAATCTTTCAATGGAGGAGTCCATTATGGGAAGTTGGGTAAAGATAAAATTACCTGAAAAATTTCAAAAAGGAGAAATTTAATTTTTAAAAATTGGGACTTTCGCACTCAAGCCTTCACGTCTTTTAGCTGGGGTGAGTGATATGAATGGGAGTGAAAGAAAGTTTTATTCGAGAGATGTTCCTGTTGGACTTGGGAAACAAGGTTATAGTGTTAAAGCTAAAGAAGACTATGATTTTTTGAATATATTTTTTGAAGATGAGTTGCTAATAAATGAACTGACTATTAGATTGATGATGAAAAAAGTTGCAAATAATCATATTTACCAAGTAACCAATGGTTTGACTACTGAAATAAAGAGTTATCCAGGTTTAGTTATTAAATTTCTTGGTCAAGGTTCAAACGTTTTTATTGATGAAGGGTCTAAGTTTAAAAATACCTACATTAATATTAATGATTTTTCAAAAGTTTAGATAGAAAAAACCGATGAAGAGGGAACTAACAATACTTTAATTAATTTTGGAACGCTAAGTTCTAACAATGAATTATTAATAAAAAAGGCTGTAGTATTGGTGGTTTAAATTTTGTAATCGGAAATGAGCGTCATTTATCTGTCCGTGTGGGTGAGGATAATCTTTGGTCAACTGGAATAGTTATCAGAGCTTCAGATGGTCATCAAATATTTGATAATAAGTCTGGAAGATTAAAAAATAAATCAAGACCTATTGTAATAGGAAATCATGTTTGGGTTGGTGCCAACGCGACAATTTTGAAAGGAAGTGTCATAGCAAATGATAGTATCGTTGGTAATTCGGCAGTTGTGGCTAAGGAATTTCAAGAAAGTAATGTCGCAATAGCAGGTAATCCAGGGAAAGTAGTAGGCCAAGATATTTCTTGGCTCAGAGTTTTAATTATCTGAAGTACTTAAAAGAAGGGAAATATGCAAAATTTAAAAGATAAACATCAAAAAAATAAGAAAAGAAAGTGGCTGTTTGCTTTAGTAGTTATTATATTTTTAGTGACAGTTGGGCTAATCCTACTTTTAACGCAATCTACACGAATTTCAGCAGAGCTGGGTCAAGCAAAGGCACAATATTCAATTGGTTTGAACTATTATCAGAAAAAGAATTATGTAAAAGCACGGACTTGGCTTGTCAAGGCATCAAATCAAAAGAATGCGGATGCAGAAAACACACTTGCAGTCATGTATTTAAACGGTTTGGGAGTAAGAAAAGATGCTCTAAAGGCGGAAGGACTTTTTCAAGATTCAGCAAAAAAAGGAAATAAATATGCGCAAGAACATTTGGGAACACTTTATTATTTTGGTCAAGGAGTAGTTAAAGATTATACTATCGCTGAAAAATGGTTAAAAAAGTCATCTGATGCAGGTATGGAAAATTCTCAAAATTTATTAGGAACTATGTTTTTGTACGGACAAGGTGTGGAAAAAAATAAACAAATGGCTATTGAGCTTTATCGCAAGTCTGCTGCTCAAGGAAATAAATATGCCCAAGCAAATCTAAAAAAATTGGGGATATCAGCCTAATAATTTCGATTTCAGCATATATTTAAGGTTAGATACAAATGACAGACTAAAATGATAGCTGCGTCAAAAAGTGGGGAAGTCTTTTCACAAAAAGCAAGACTTAAAGGAGAAAGATAAACAATGAATAATGAAAATTTATTGACCGAGATAGAAACTTCTTTTCAAAAAGGATTGTGGGTTAATCGAACGGATGAATTTTTTGTAAATCAATTCGAAGAGGTGGAGATAAAAAGGATTGAATCAAAAACACCCACCAGTCTCTTTTTGAATTCAATAAAAATAGCAGACCAAAAAGAGCATGTTTTTCAGTTTTCGTGTGAAATTTGGATTGAAAATTTTTTTAATTTGACACGTAGTGATGCTTTTTTAATGCTAACTGTCTTAAGTGACACTAATATAGTTCAAAATGTTGGTCAAAAAATGTTGGGTTCTAAAATAGAAAAGCAAGCTTTTGTTTCTGCAAATATGGAAAATCTAACATCTGGAAAATGGAAGCGTGTGGTCTTAAATATAAAAACTAGAGGAAAAATTTTTAATATTGCACTTCATCTTAGTGGAAATGGTTGGTTGAAATATAAAGGACTAACGTTAATAGAAACACAGCCTTCGGATGAAGTTAAAGATTATATTCTTTTATGATAGTACGGTCCGTTGATAATTTAAATCTAGCATTGTGTAAATATAACTAACAAGTTTTGACAAATTTTCAAGATAAAAATGTTAATAAAAGAGGTTAAATATGAAAAACGAAAAAATAGTATTAGTTGCAGGAACTTTTGATATTTTACACGAAAGTCACGTGAATATGTTACGAAATGCTAAAAATCTTGGAAATCAATTGATTGTTATGCTCTCGACGGATGAATTTAATATTGAGAAAGGGAAAAAGTCCTTTCAAGATTATGATACAAGAAAATATGTTTTAGAATCAATTCGTTATGTTGATTTAGTTGTACCAGAACAATCATGGGATGATAAAGGGTTTTATATTGACATGTTTGGGGTAAATATTTTCGCAATGGGTGATGATTGGAGGGGAAAATTTGACTTTCTTAAAGAGGAGTTTCCTGATTTAAAAATTATGTATTTTCCACGAGGTAAAGTTTCGTCATCTAATTTAAAACAGGAACTTGGAAAGCTTTATCTAAGCCATGATAAAAAGATATCGGATTTAAAAGATGAATAATAAGAAATGAAAATAGTGCAAAAATAGCAGATTATCTATCAAAAGAAGTGAGTAGGAGAAAAAAGGTCATGGATCATGGAAGTGGTTTACTGACAAGTTTATCAGTGAAAACAAAAACAAATGTATTAGAATCATATGGAAAGGAGAAAAAGTGATAAGTTTATTAGTTAGAATAAGGTTGATGATAATTAAGATGATTCTTTCTCTTTTTCTTAGGATTTTAGGGAAATTTGTAGAAATTGATGATAGATTGATTATTTTTTCTTCATTTAATGGTAAGACTTACTCAGATAATCCACGTTACCTTTTTGAATACATGAGGGATGATGAAGAATTTGCTGATTATCACTTTGTTTGGGCCTTTAAAAAACAAAAGGAAATTTCTGGTACCAAGTCTGTTAAATTAAATTCTTTGAGATACTATTATTTACTGACGAAAGCAAAATATTGGGTCTTTAATGCTAAAATGCCTACTTATTATTATAAAAAGAGTGAACAAATTTATTTACAAACATGGCATGGGACACCACTCAAACGCTTGGGACATGATATTTTTGACAATGGGAACACTTATTATCGAAGTCGTTTATCTTATAAGAAAATGCTCGAAAGTTATGATCAAGATAGTTGGCGGTGGGATTTTCTTATTTCCCCGAATGTTTTTGCGAGTCAAGCTTTTGTCAGTGCTTTTAAAATAAGAGAGGAAAAAGTACTAGAGGTCGGGTACCCGCGAGTTGATTATTTAGTAAATAGTAGATTTGATGTGAACATAGATTTAATAAAAGCACGCTATGGATTACCAACGAATAAAAAAATTATTTTATATGCGCCAACTTGGCGAGATAATTCTTTTGACGTAAAGGGATATAAATTTCAATTAATTGTAGATTTTCATAAATGGAAGAAAATTTTAGGTCAGAATACAATAATATTATTTAAACCTCATTACTTAATTTCTAATGTTTATCAGGTTCCGGAGGATTTGACTGATTTTGTTTATTTGATGGAGGCAAATGCGGATATTAATGATGCTTATTTGATGAGTGATTCTTTAATTACGGATTATTCTTCTGTGTTTTTTGATTATGCTAATTTAAATCGACCAATCTATTTTTATATGTATGATTTTGAAGAATATGAACAAGAGTTAAGAGGATTTTATTTAAATATTCCAAATGACTTACCTAATGATGTCATTACAAGGGAAGATGATTTATTAGTGAAAATTAATAATGAGGATTTTGATTATGAACGCTTGAGAAAGTTTAATCAAAAATTTAACTTATGGAATGATGGGAAAGCTTGTTCTAAAGTTGTTAAGAGGATTTTTAATGAAAACTAAATCAATTATTTTAACAATTATTCTTGGTGTTTTTTATCCTTTTTCCTTGATTCCTGGGCTTAGGAGGAATCGAATTACTTTTATTTCATTAGAACATGATAATTTATCAAAGGATTTTAAGTTGATTTATGAGCGTCTATCTGAAAAAAAGAAATATGAATTACGAACAGTTCTCTTTAAATTTGATTCTTCTTTCTGGGGAAATATAAAATATGGTTATGCTTGTATTCGTCAATTATTTTTAATTCAAAGTTCACATTTAGTGATTATTGATTACAATAATTTCGTAGTGTCCAAATTTTCGCATCGTAAGAAGGTCAAGGTTTTGCAACTTTGGCATGCAACTGGTGCTTTGAAAAAATTTGGGAATGATGTGGAGCGAGATTATAAGGTGAAAAATTATGATTATACAATAGTCAATTCAGATTTTTTAAAACCGATTTTTGCGCGTGCTTTTAATCTTTTGGAGTCACAAGTGATGGTGACTGGTATTCCTAATAATGATAAAATTTTTGATTCAATTTTTTTAGAAGAAACAAAACAAAGACTCTTAGCGAAATATCCGATTCTGAAAAATAAAAAGATTATAACTTACGCCCCAACTTTTAGAGGAAGAATTAGTACGCATTTTCGAGAAGCTATGATTGATTTGGAAAAAGTTCATCAAAAACTCGGGGAAGATTACTTAATTATTTATAAAAGTCATCCATTGATTTCAGATTCAAAATATGAAAATAATGAACGAGTTTTATTTATTCAGGATGAGTTGATTTCATCACTCTTTTGCATTACGGATATTTTGGTGACGGATTATTCGGCGATTGCGATTGATTGGATGGTTTTTGACAAGCCAATTATTGCTTACAGTCCTGATTTGATTAATTATTCACGTAAACCTGGTTTTACTTTTGATTACCAAGAGGAGTTTCCTGGTCCTGTCAGTAAAAATGAGGAGGAGTTAGTTGAGGCAATCAAATCTGTCAGTAAAAATGTTGCTGAGAATCGTTTGAAACGAAAAAAATTTACTGACAAAATGTATAAATTTAATGACGGAAAATCAACTGAACGAGTCTTAGATTTGATTGAATCAATTATGAGCAGCTTTTAGTGATTGGAAAGGAGAAAAGGATGACAAAATCAGAAACGTCTTATGATGAACCATTTAAAAGAGGTCATAAAAAGAAAAAAAGAAAATTTTTACGAATTTTCCTCATTGTGCTTTTTGTATTGATAATACTTTTAGGGGCAGTTGGTGGTAAAGTTTATTTTGATTTGAAGTCAGCGATAAATAAAGCTTATGTTAGTCCACCGACCGAAACGACGAGCGTTTCACTAAAAAACAAAGAAGCTTTTACGACAGCTGTCCTTGGAATAAGCGAAATTAAGGGAAAAGAAGTTTTAGTTTCGGCGGATATGGCAACAACGAATCCTCGCTTGCAACAAACAACAGTTATCAATATTTCAACAAGTGCTTTACTTCCAAATCATCAATCTTTAGGAACTCTTTATAATTCTGGAGGAGCAGCAGCGGTCATTAAAGAAATGGAAGAGCTATTGCAAGTCAAAACGAATAAGTTTGTAAAAATTGATTTTGACCAGATTGGCAAATTGGTTGAGGCAATCGGGGGACTTTCACTTCAAAATGCAAATGTCTTTAATGCTCAAGGTTACAATTTTCCTCAAGGAACAATTAGTTTAAAGAATTCAACAGAGGTAAAGGCCTATCTTACTTTATTAAATGAGTCAGATAGTAAAAAACTCTTTGGAAGACAACAAGAACTTGTGATGGCGACAATGACGAAGCTTAAAAATCCGCAGGTTATTATCGGGCATTTTTCTCAAATTTTGGCTGCTTTTCCTAAAGTTTTTAGAATGAGTTTTAGTTTTGGAAATTTCAAAGCTTTGGTAGTGAATTATCATGGGGCTACAAGGATTAGTAAAATCAATATCCATAGCGATAAAGTGGAGGGACAGTCAGGAGTGACGACAATTTCACAAGCTAATCTTGATTTGGCGAAAATACAATTTCAAGAAAGTTTAAAATAAAAGAATATAAATCATTGGACAAACATCTAATGATTTTTTTATGACATCTATTTAGTAGAAAATGCAATTTTTGACAAAAAGAATGTATTTTTTTAACAGCTTTGACTGCCCTTTTTGGAAGAGTTTATGTATAATAGAATTAGTTAGTTTTGCTATTGATATAGCAGCAGAAATGGAGAGATATAATGCCTAAAAAATTTGGTCGTATTCATCTTGTTGTAATGGACTCTGTCGGAATTGGTGCTGCACCAGATGCTGACAAATTCTTTAATCATGACGTTGAAACGCATGAAGCAATTAATGATGTGAACTCAGACACGATTGGTCATATTTCAGAAATTCGTGGGCTTGATGTGCCTAACCTTCAAAAATTAGGTTGGGGAAATATCCCGCGCGAAAGTCCGCTCAAAACGGTTCCAAAAGCTGATAAACCAGCAGCATATGTCACTAAACTAGAAGAAATTTCAAAAGGTAAGGATACAATGACTGGGCACTGGGAAATTATGGGCTTGAATATTCAAACGCCATTCCCAACTTATCCAGAAGGTTATCCAGAGGATTTACTTGAAAAAATTGAGGAATTTTCTGGCCGTAAAATCATTCGTGAAGCAAATAAACCTTATTCTGGAACAGCAGTCATTGAAGATTTTGGTCCTCGTCAATTGGAAACTGGTGAGTTGATTATTTACACTTCAGCAGACCCTGTTTTGCAAATTGCGGCACATGAAGATGTCATTTCTCGTGAAGAACTTTATAAAATTTGTGAATATGTTCGTTCAATTACCCTTGAAGGGTCTGGAATCATGATTGGCCGAATCATCGCTCGCCCTTATGTTGGAGAAGCTGGAAACTTTGAACGGACTGATGGACGTCGTGACTATGCTTTGTCACCATTTGCTGAAACAGTTTTGGAAAAACTTTATAAGGCTGGAATTGATACTTATTCAGTTGGGAAGATTTCAGATATTTTCAACACAGTAGGTGTGAAATATGATATGGGGCATAATCATAACGATATGGACGGGGTTGACCGTCTGCTTAAAGCAATGACAAAAGCTGAGTTTACTGAAGGATTTTCTTTCACAAACTTAGTTGACTTCGATGCTAAATATGGACATCGTCGCGATGTTGAAGGTTACGGAAAAGCAATTGAAGACTTTGACGGTCGTTTGCCAGAAATCATTGATGCAATGAAAGAAGATGATTTGTTGATGATTACTGCTGACCACGGAAATGACCCTTCATACGTAGGAACTGACCATACTCGTGAATATATTCCACTCGTGATTTTCTCTAAATCATTGAAAGACCCTAAAGTTTTACCAGTGGGACATTTTGCTGATATTTCAGCAACTGTTGCCGAAAACTTCTCTGTTAAGAAGGCTCAAACTGGTGAATCATTCTTGGATGCTTTGGTTTAATAGGAAAAAATTTCTGTCAGTAAATTTTACTGACAGAGTTTAAAAAGAAAGATTTATTTATGGCTAAGAAAGCATTTTGTCAGTCGTGTGGAATGCCAATTGCTGATGATTCTTATAAGGGAACGCAAGCAAATGGAGAGTTTTCAACAGACTATTGTATCTATTGCTATATGCAAGGACGATTTGTCCAACCAGAACTTACTTTTGATGAAATGGTCGAAATTGGGCGAAAAGGTTTAGATAATAATTCAATGCCCAAAATGCAAAAATGGCTTTTCAAAAAGCTTTATCCAATACAACTCAAAGGTTTGAAACGCTGGAAAAATTAAGTTCTTAACTTACTGATAGAAATCCTGTCAGTAAATTTGATAATTATATTAAAAGAAAAGGAAATTAAAAATGCCAACACCACATATCGAAGCTCAAAAAGGCGAAATCGCAGATAAAATTCTCTTACCAGGAGATCCACTTCGCGCAAAATTCATCGCAGAAAACTTCCTTGAAGATGCTGTGCAATTTAACCAAGTTCGCGGAATGCTTGGCTTTACTGGAACTTACAAGGGCCATCGTGTTTCTGTTATGGGAACAGGAATGGGAATTCCTTCAATCTCAATCTATGCTAATGAATTAATTACAGAATACGGTGTAAAAAGATTAATTCGTGTTGGGACTGCTGGTTCTGTAAATGAAGATGTTCATATTCGTGACCTTGTCATTGGGCAAGCAGCTGCGACAACTTCAGCGATTATTCGTAATGATTTCCCTGATTTTGATTTCCCCCAAATTGCTGATTTTGATTTGCTTGATAAAGCATATCATATTGCAAAAGACCTTGGAATTACAACTCACGTTGGAAATATTCTCAGCTCTGATTTGTTCTACGGTGGACCAGATGCAGTTAAAGTTGGAAAACTTGGTGTGAAGGCTGTTGAAATGGAAGCTGCTGGCCTTTATTATCTTGGGGCAAAATATAAAGTTCAAACTTTGGGAATTATGACAATTTCTGACCATATTTTGACTGGAGAATCAACAACTTCTGAAGAGCGTCAATTGACTTTCACAGATATGATGAAAGTTGGTTTGGAAACTTTGATTTCTGAATAATTAGTTAAAGTTCTGTCTTAATGACAGGACTTTTTTATTTATTATCAATAAAAATCCATTTAATCATCTGTGCTTAAAAAATTTTGATATGATGGAATAAACTAGGAAATTAAATTTTCCTTCAAACAAAGGAGAAAAGATGACTTACGAAGATTTTATCAAAGAAGCAGGATTGGCAAGAGAAAATTTTAGATGGGCTTGGGCATTTTGTAATGAGGTTGATGGTCCAATAACTGAGCCAGAATTGGCTGATAAACTTTTAGATTTAGTATTAGAAGGAAAGAAAAGTGCGACGGCTAGCGCTGTAGCTGAGTATGGTGAAGATGAACCATTCCCTTCAGTTGATGGAAAATTTGATATTTTACTAGATGGAAAAGGTCAACCAAGAGCTGCTATTACAACTTCTAAAGTTTATGTGAAAAACTTTTTTGATGTCAGCGCTGAACATGCTTTTAAAGAAGGAGAAGGGGACCAAAGTTTAGACTACTGGCGGAAAGTGCATCAAGACTTTTGGAGTGACTTAAAAGTATATAGTCCTAATATGGAAGTGCTTTGCGAAGAATTTGAAGTTCTTTACCAAAACTAAAAGTAGTAAAAAAATTGTTGACTATTTTTTTAGTCATGCTATAATTATTTTAAAATTATGCTTTATGAAAAGAGGAATAAAATGGAAGAAATACTTATTGTGACTACAAATGAAGTGGCTGGTTATCGAATTACTGAAGTATATGGTGAAGTTTTCGGATTAACAACGCGTTCAAGAAATTTATTTTCAAGTGCCGGTCAACAAATGAAAACTGTTGTAGGTGGCGAAATAAATGGTTATACAAAACTTCAACATGAAACCCGTGAAACTTCGATTGATCGTATGAGAGAGGAAGCTAAAGCCAAAGGAGCAAATGCAATTGTTGCGATGCGTTTTGACTCATCGACTTTCCAAAATATTGATTCTGTCGCTGCTTACGGAACAGCTGTTAAAATTGAAAAAATCTAAAGGCTAGCGAAAGCTAGTTTTTTTATTTCCGAACAATTTTTAGTTAAGCCTGCCAAAAGAAATACTATTAAGGGAAAATTCCTTCATTTTTTGTTAGAATAATATTAAAATTAGTATAATTAAACTCAAATATGAGATGCCTTTAGAGGAGAATTATGAAAACGGATATTGAAATTGCTCAAGCTGCTGACATTCAACCTATTACCAAAATTGCTGAAAAGATTGGACTATCATTTGATGATATCGAACTTTATGGTAAATACAAAGCTAAAATTCCTTTAGAGGTTTTAGATAAATTTGATAAAAAGTCTGAAGGAAAACTTGTTTTGGTGACATCAATTAATCCCACACCTGCTGGTGAAGGAAAGTCGACAGTTACTGTCGGTTTGGCTGATGCATTTGCAAGACAAGGTGCAAATGTAATGGTGGCCTTGCGTGAACCTTCTTTAGGGCCTGTTATGGGAATTAAGGGTGGAGCTGCTGGTGGTGGTTTTGCACAGGTATTGCCAATGGAAGATATTAATCTTCATTTTACGGGTGATATTCATGCGATTACAACTGCCAACAATGCTATTTCGGCATTTATTGATAATTCGCTTCATCAAGGAAATCCGTTAAATATCGACCCAAGAAGAATCATTTGGAAACGTGTTGTTGATTTGAATGACCGTGCCCTTCGTCATGTCACTGTTGGACTTGGTGGCCCTTTAAATGGTGTGCCCCGTGAAGATGGTTTTGATATTACAGTAGCCAGTGAAATTATGGCGGTTTTATGTTTGGCAACTTCAATCAGCGATTTGAAAGAACGTTTAGGAAAAATTGTTCTGGCTCAGTCTTATGACCGTAAACCTGTAACCCTTGGTGATTTAGGGGTTCAAGGGGCTATTGCGATGCTCTTGAAAGATGCACTGAAACCAAACCTTGTTCAGACCATTGAGGGAACGCCAGCTTTGATTCACGGTGGGCCTTTTGCCAATATTGCGCATGGTTGTAATTCTGTTTTGGCAACAAAAACAGCCTTAAAACTATCTGATATTGTCATTACAGAAGCTGGGTTTGGAGCTGACCTTGGTGGTGAGAAATTTTTAGATATCAAAACTCGTCAGCTCGGAAAACAACCTGATGCGGTAGTAATTGTGGCTACACTTCGTGCACTTAAAATGCATGGTGGCCTTGATAAAAAAGAATTGACTAAGGAAAACGTAGAGGATGTTAAAAAGGGCTTTGCTAATTTAGAACGTCATATTAAAAATATGCAGAGTTACGGTTTGCCAGTAATTGTGGCAATTAATGAGTTTGCATCAGATACTAAATCTGAAATTTCAGCATTAAAAGAGCTGACAGAAGCATTGGGAGTTCCAGTTTCATTGACCCAAGTCTTTGCTAAGGGTGGTGAAGGTGGTTTAGATTTGGCCGAAAAACTGTCAGGAATGTTACAAGAAAAATCTGATTTTAGCTATCTTTATGACCTAAAAGAGCCATTATCAGCTAAAATTAACAAAGTTGTGACAGAAATTTATGGCGGTTCCAAAGTCAATTATTCACTAAAGGCTAAGCGTCAGATGAGAGAAATTGAAGAAAATGGTTGGAATGATTTGCCAGTATGCATGGCTAAAACTCAATATTCATTTTCAGACCAACCAAATCTTTTAGCGGCGCCAGAAGGCTTTGAAGTTACAGTTCGTGAGCTACTTCCAAAAATTGGAGCTGGATTTATCGTTGCTCTTTTGGGGGACGTGATGACAATGCCAGGGCTTCCTAAAAATCCAGCAGCTTTAAAAATGGATGTCACTGATGATGGAAAAATCTCAGGATTATTTTAGAAATGAGTTTAAGTGATTTTGTTACGTAAAGATTAAATGTAAATTTTTTCGGTAACAAATTTACAAAAAATTAAAAACTTGTAAAACCGCTTGTCAAGCGGTTTTTTTGTGTTATACTTGCTAACAATGTTGAAAAAAATAATTATTTCTGCAGCACTTCTTACAAGTTTTAGTGCTGCCCTGATTGCAAATCCTGCAAAAGCGGATTCAGTATTTGATGATAATAAAGCACAAAGTTCACTGACAGATTTGCCAGCAGCAACAAATTCACTTGATGTTTTAACAAAAACAATGAATGATACTGTTAGTGCCGTTTCAAAAGTAGAAAAAACACAAAGTGCGGCTAAAGAAGTTCAGACACGAGCTGACAAACTTGTCAGTACAGCCAAAAAATATTTAGGTGTTCCCTATGTTTGGGGTGGAACTACACCAGCTGGCTTTGATTGTTCAGGATTCACAAGTTACGTCTATAGAGAAGTTTTAGGTAAAGAAATTGGTCGTACAACTTGGGACCAAATTGCAAGTGGAAAACAAATCGGGCTTGACCAAGCCAAAGTTGGAGATTTGATTATCTTTTATGGTGGAGACCATGTGGGAATTTATCTTGGAAATGGCCAAGTGATTCATGCACCACAACCTGGTGAGTCAGTTAAAATCAGTTCTGTTACTGATATGTCGGCTGATTTTGCATTAGAGTATTAAATATAATAGAAGGAAATAGCATTTATTGCTATTTTTTTGTTATTCTTATAGCTAAATCTGGCTATAAGTTTTTTTTATGGCAAAGGTCTTAAGTTCGTGTTAAGATAGGTCTATCAAATTTTTAAAGGGGAACTTTTATGAGAACATCACTAAAGGTCACATTTGCCGCTCTTTCACTTATCGCTGCTGGAACTTTGGTTGCATGCTCATCAGGTTCAAAAGATTCATCAGATAAAGCCACATCTGTTGTGATTGCGACAGATGGGGCAACAAAGCCATTTACTTATTCAGATAGTCAAGGAAATTTAACGGGTTACGATATTGAGGTTGCTCGTGCGGTTTTCAAGAAATTGCCACAATATAAAGTGAAATTTCAAGTGACAGATTTTTCTGGGATTGCACCAGGGATTGATTCTGGTCGTTACCAAATGGGAGCCAATGATTTTGGCTGGGAAAAAAGTAGAGCTGAAAAATATTATTTTTCATCACCACTATCAAAATCAAACAATGCAGTTCTTGTGAAGTCTGGGACTTATAAAACTTTGGCGGATTTGGCTGGGAAATCGACAATTGGTAATCCAGCATCAAATTATACTAAGTCAATTCAAGATTGGAACAAAGCCAATCCAGATAAAGAAATCAAAATTAGTTACTCAGCAGATTCTACTTCAATTAACACAAGATTCACGCAAGTTGAATCAGGAAAAATTGATTTCATGCTTTATGATAAGATTTCTTTAGAGTCTGCAGTTAAAGAACAAGGTTTTGACAATCTAAAAATTGAAGATATCAGTATGGATACTGGTGATGCTGAACATGACGGTTATGAATATTTCCTCTTTGGCAAAGATTCGCAAGGTAAAAAACTTCAAAAAGATGTGAATGGAGTTTTGGCAAAAATGCAGGCTGATGGTAGTTTGGCGAAAATTTCCAAGAAATATCTTGGTGGGGATTTCGTGCCAAAAGCAGAAATGTTTAAGTAAATTTTACTGACAAGAAATTTAACCTAAAATCTAAGAGTTGTCAGTAAAATATTTGTCTCTTGGCAAATCAAAATTTACTGACAGTTCAGTTCGTAAAAAATAGAAGAAAAAATGACCAAAATTTTGTATAATAGTAGAAGTGATGGTCAGGTAAAAAATCGAACTTATAAGTAAAAATATTAAATGATAAGTTCAATAAATCCGAATAAACTCTGTCACTTTTTTACTGACAGAGTTTTCCCTATTAGAAAAATAAAAAATATGAAAAAAAATAAAAAAATAATTCTTGGGATTGTCTTGCTTTTGGCTTTAATTATCTTGCCAGCTCTTCCCTTTCTCTTAATCAAAGGCCAGTATAATTTTCATGATTTTTGGACCATGTTTTTCACAAAGATTTTTAGTTGGTCAGCATTTGTAGATGCCTTTTTACCAATTATAAAAATGATTCCGTCGTCTCTTGAAATGACAATAATTGCCATGGTCTTTGGGTTACTTTTAGGACTCATTCTTGCTTTGGTTCGTATTAATAAAATTCCAATTTTGAATCAATTGCGTGCTTTGTTTGTTAGTTTCATTCGTGGAACCCCTATCTTGGTGCAATTATACCTTTCATATACAGGGATTCCGTTGATTTTAAAAGCAATCAATATGAATTATGGAACGAATTTTAATGTCAATACAATTCCAGCTATGCTTTTTGTCATTGTTGCTTTTGCACTCAACGAAGGAGCTTATAACTCGGAAACAATTCGTGCTGCAATTCAATCCGTTGATAAAGGACAAATCGAAGCAGCCAAATCACTCGGAATGACAAACTTCCAAGTTTTTATGCGTGTGACTTTACCTGAAGCAGCAACCGTTGCAACGGCTCCTTTAGGAAACGCTCTGATTGGACTTTTGAAATCAACTTCACTTGCCTTCGTTGCAGGTGTGGTAGAAATGACAGCTCGTGCTCAAATTATTGGGGGCTCAACCTTCCGTTTATTTGAAACTTATTTATCCTTAGCTTTAGTTTACTGGCCAATTTGTATTATTTTTGAACTCTTAATTCGTGGATTAGAGCGTAAATTAGACGTAAGAATGCCAAATGACAAACGTAAAAATCGTGCACAAATTTCATTGAGCAAAAATCCATTTAACCAAGCCTAAGGAGGACGATAATGATTAAAATTACAAATATAAGTAAAACATTTTCGGGTAATCAAGTTCTCAACGACATTAGCTTGGAAATTGAAGAAGGAGATGTTGTTGCCCTTATTGGCGCTTCTGGTGCTGGTAAATCAACCTTTCTCCGGGCTTTAAATGATCTTGAAAGACCAGATAGTGGTCAAATTGAAATTGATGACTTAAAGATTGATTATTCGACAATCACAAAGCAAGAAGTACTTGAGCTTCGCAGAAAGACTGGAATGGTTTTTCAACAATTTAATCTTTTTGAACGTCGGACTGCCCTTGAAAATGTAATGGAAGGGTTGATTCAGGTTAAAAAATTATCTAAGGCGCAAGCAAAAGAGATTGCCGAAGCTGAATTAGATAAGGTTGGTCTAACTGACCGGAAAGATTACTATCCAAAATTTTTATCAGGTGGTCAAAAACAAAGGGTTGGAATCGCTCGTGCTTTAGCGATGCAACCAAAACTTTTACTTTTAGATGAACCGACATCTGCCCTTGACCCTGAATTAGTTGGTGAAGTTCAAGAAGTAATTTTAAATGCAGCTCAAAATAAACAAACAATGGTTCTTGTCAGTCATGAAATGGACTTTGTTTATAATGTAGCAACAAAAGTGCTTTTTCTTGAACAAGGGAAAATCATTGAAGCGGGAACTCCTCAAGAAGTTTTCTACTCACCAAAAAATCCTCGTACACGAGAGTTTTTATCACGTCATGTCAAGAATTTAGAGGTTAATAACTAAAATGATGATTTTACAGTTTTATTTAAAAGGTCTATTAATTTCAGCTATCTTTGTTTTATTGGTAGGTGGATTATATGCGTTCACTTACCTTGTGCGAAATACGAAAAAACCGTGGACTGAAAGAAGAAACCGAATTTTTGATTTAATTTTAGTTGGTATTTTAACGACGCCTATCTTGAGTTTTGCTGTTTTAGGAGTACTTGTAATACTAAGAATTCGTGGACTTTGATTTTTATTTATGCTTTAAATAAATCTAATTAATGGAAAAATATCGTTTGACAATGTAAAATGGTGCTATAAGATTTTAGATATTAGAAAAAAGAGTTTTTAGAACTAATAAAAAAGGGCTCAAGTTTGCTGAAATGCTAGCTTGAGTTTATGAATTTAAGGGGAGTTCTTTAGCTCTTAGAAAAGGGATTAAAAATGACAGAAAAGAAATATGATGTTGTCATCATTGGTTCAGGCCCTGCGGGAATGACTGCAGCGATGTATACTGCACGTTCTGAAATGAAAACTTTGCTTTTAGAACGTGGTGTTCCTGGTGGTCAAATGAATAACACAGCTGAGATTGAAAATTATCCTGGCTATGAAACAATCATGGGTCCTGAACTTTCAATGAAAATGGCTGAACCTTTGGAAGGTTTAGGTGTAGAAAATGCTTATGGTTTTGTGACGGCTATTGAAGACCATGGGGATTACAAAAAAATTATCACAGAAGATGATGAGTTTGTCACTAAATCAATTATTATTGCGACAGGGGCTAATCACCGTAAGCTTGAAATTCCCGGTGAGGAAGAATATGGGGCTCGCGGAGTTTCCTACTGTGCCGTTTGTGATGGTGCTTTCTTTAGAAACCAAGAAATTTTAGTTATTGGTGGTGGTGACTCTGCTGTTGAAGAAGCTCTCTACTTGACTCGTTTTGGTCAATCCGTAACAATTATGCATCGTCGTGATAAATTGCGTGCACAAGAAATTATCCAACAAAGAGCTTTCAAAGAAGAAAAAATCAACTTTATTTGGGATTCTGTTCCTATGGAAATTAAAGGGGATGACAAAAAAGTTCAATCCGTTGTTTATAAAAACGTTAAAACAGGTGAAGTAACTGAAAAAGCTTTTGGTGGAATCTTCATTTATGTGGGACTTGACCCAGTTGCTGAATTTGCTGGTAATCTTGGAATTACTGATGAAGCCGGTTGGATTATTACCGATGACCATATGAGAACAAGTCTACCTGGTATTTTTGCCGTAGGTGATGTTCGTCAAAAAGATTTCCGTCAAATCACTACAGCTATTGGTGATGGAGCGCAAGCAGCTCAAGAAGCTTATAAATTTGTAGCTGAACTTGATTAAAATAAAAAATTACTGACAAAATCGTCAGTAATTTTTTATTAAAGGATTCGGAATGACTTTTAATCGAAAATATGGTAAAATGTAAGTAACTCAATTTTGAAAAAGGAGATTAGGTTTATCGCCTAAGTAATTTATAAGACTATGGAAAAAGTAATTTATGACATTTTGCTTGTTGCAATGCTTGTAGTTTCAGCATTTATTATTGTAGCGATTTTCATGCAACCTTCAAAACAAGATGGAGCAGCAGATGCTTTTTCGGGTGGAACAGGTGAATTGTTTGAACGTCGTAAAGCGCGCGGTTTTGAGGCAGTGATGCAGCGTTTTACAGCAATCATGATTGGCTTATGGCTAGTTATTGGATTTGCTCTTGTTGTTTTATCAACACGTTAAAATTGCGGGCTGAAAACAGTCCGTATTTTATTTTCTTATAAATGTTTTTCTAATTGCGTCAAATGTTTAGTTGTCCAAATTGTCAGTGGTAGAATTGATTCTATCAGTCAAAAATGTCTGATAAAATGATTAATACCACTGATAATCTCTTAAAATATTAGCTAAAAAATCAAGTTAATATTTGAAACAAAAAAAGAAAGGGGCTTTTTGTCCAATTTTTGTGGTCAAAAAGTTCATTGAGAGAATATAATGAGTATTAGAGAAGTAATCATGGACTATCTTGAGAATAGTTCAAAAAAAGCACTGTCAGTAGAAGAATTGTCAGTTGCGTTACATATGAATAAGGCTAAAGATTACAAAGTATTTGTCAAAACTTTAGCTTCACTAGAAGCCGAGCATTTGCTTAATTTTACTGCAAAAGGTAAAGTTGAACTAGCCGAAAAAGAAGAGGCAAAAGTTGTCATCAGCGGAATTTTCCGGGCCAATGCAGCTGGCTTTGGTTTTGTCAGCATTGATGCTGAAGAACCAGACGTTTTTGTCGCAAGAGGCCAAACGGCTTTCGCCCTTGATGGTGACGAAGTTTTTATTGAAATTGATAAAAATGCCAATGCGCTCAAAGGAACTTCTGCTGAAGGGCATGTTGTCGAAATCATTCGCCATGACGTCCATCAGGTTGTTGGAACTTTTGTAGCTTTGAATGATGATGAAAAAGAGCAAACAGGACTGATTGGTTTTGTTAAATCTCGGAATAAAAAAATCCCTTATCGTGTTTATTTAGGAAATGAAGGATTAATTCCTGAAAATAAAGCGATTGTTCGTGTTGAAATCACTCATTATCCAGATAAGGAATTTCCACAGACAATGCAAGGATTAGTCACTGAAATTATTGGTCAAGCAGATGACCAAGGAATTGACGTTTTGGAAGTTTTGGCTTCAATGGATATTGTTTCTGAATTTCCAAAAGAAGTTTTAGACCAAGCTGAAGCTGTTCCAGAAGAAGTTCCAGAAAATGAAATTGTGGGACGGGTCGATTATCGTAATGAAATCACTTTTACAATTGATGGAGCAGACGCAAAAGACCTTGATGATGCTGTGCATGCTAAACGTTTGGAAAATGGAAACTATGAATTAGGAGTACATATTGCGGATGTTTCACACTACGTCACTGAAAATTCTCCATTAGATAAAGAAGCTTACGAACGTGGAACTTCTGTTTATGTGACGGATCGAGTAGTTCCAATGCTGCCAGAACGTCTCTCTAATGGAATTTGTTCATTGAATCCTCGAATCAATCGTCTAACACAGTCTTGTGTCATGGAAATTAGTCCTGAAGGTCGAGTGATCAACTATCAAATTTCTCAATCAATTATTAAAACGACAGAAAGAATGACTTATGATGCCGTTAATCAAATGATTGCAGGAGATGAGGCAGCACTTGAAAAATATGCTAAAATTGCAGATTCTGTAAAAATAATGGTTGAACTTCACCATATTTTAGAAGCCATGCGTAAAAGACGCGGGGCCATTGATTTTGATACTGTAGAAGCGAAAATCATTGTCAATGAAAAAGGACTGCCAATTGAAATTAGAAAACGAACACGTGGCATTGCTGAGCGAATGATTGAATCATTCATGCTTGAAGCGAATGAAACAGTCGCGACACATTTTGAAGCGCATGGACTGCCTTTTATCTATCGGATTCACGAACAACCAAAAGCTGATAGATTGCAACGTTTTATTGATTTTGCAGCAACTTTTGGAATGCAAATTGAAGGAACTTCAAATGGTATTGATCAGAAGGTTTTACAAGCTTTCATGAAGAAAATTAAAGGTCAGCCTGGCGAAATGGTCTTGTCAACTATGTTGTTACGGAGTATGCAACAAGCTCGTTATTCAGAAAACAATGAGGGTCACTTTGGTTTAGCTGCGGAAAATTATACGCACTTTACTTCACCAATTCGTCGATATCCCGATTTGTTGGTTCATCGATTGATTCGTGAAATTGGTGAGGGAAAAACACCAGCTAATATTTTACAAAAATGGGAAGATAAAATTCCTGAAATTGCAGAACATTCTAGTCATCGTGAACGCCGGGCGGTTGATGCTGAACGTGAAGTTGAAAAAATGAAAAAAGCCGAATTCATGGAAGAACATGTGGGTGAAGAGTTTGAAGGGATTATTGCTTCAGTTACCCGTTTTGGAATGTTTATTGAACTTGAAAATACGATTGAAGGTTTAGTTCATATTTCAACCCTTAAAGGTGATTATTTTAATTATCAAGAACGAATGTTGGCGCTTATTGGCGAACGAAGTGGACTTACCTTTAAAATTGGTCAGCCTATTAAAATAAAAGTTGTCAAAGCTGATAGAATGACTGGGGAGATTGATTTTGAATATCTACCTTCAGAATTAGATTTGATTGATAAAGCAGAGAAAGCGAAGAGAAAATCTGAACATAAAGGTCGCAAAAAATCAAATCAATCTCTTAAGGTTAAATCAGTAGCGACAAAATCTACTGACAAATCTGCTAATAAATCAAAAAATGGCAGAAGAGCTGACGAGAAATCTGAATTTGATAAAAAGAAAAAGAAATCTGCTAAGAAACCATTTTACAGTAAAGCTGCTAAGGGCAAATTTACTGACAAAAAAGATAATGGCAAAAAATTTACTGACGGAAGAAAAAAGCCACATAAAAGAGGCTAAAATTTGAGAGAAAAAAATATGACAACTTTGAATTTAGAAAAAACAGCCTTGGTTATTATTGACCTACAAAAAGGAATTGCAGGGCGTGAGGGATTTGCTCCTTATTCTGCACAAGAGGTTTTAGCTAAAAATAAAGAACTTGTAACAAGTTTAAAAAATACAGGCGCTTTAATTGTTTTTGTTCACGTCAAAAACTACGGTGGCGAAACTTTAAAACCAAAAACTGACAATCCAGCTGTTGCACAAGGACAAATTCCGGCAGATTTTGCTGATTTTGTCATGCCTGAAGCATATGATAAAGAATATAATAATGTCATTCATGTCGCTAAACATAACTGGGGCGCATTTTATGGCACGGATTTAGATGTCCAATTACGTCGTCGTGGAATTGATGAAATCCTCTTGACTGGAATTGCTACAACGATCGGTTGTGATACTACGGCCCGTGAAGCTTTCCAGCATGGTTATCAAGTTATTGCTATTGAAGATGCAATGACAGATTTTAATGGACAACTCCATCAAGGAATTGTTGAGGGAATTTTCCCTCGTCTTGGACGAGTTCGCTCAACACAAGAAGTTTTAAAAATGATTGAAGAAAGTAAATAAGTTTGGGATAAATATTTTACTGACAGACTGTTTAGGAGTGGCTGTCAGTAAATTTTCCTAGAATTATTTAGTGAATAAATAATATGAAAAATCGCTTAAAGTTAATTGGAAAAATTCTTGTCAGCATTATTTTAGTATTTGCTCTGATTATTGGCTCTTATGTCATCTATGTTTATGCACAATATCATCGCCTTCCTAATGATATGAAGCAGACAATTAAAAATCCTCAAACTCAGCAAGTTGAGCTGGGACAAACCTATAAAATGATGACTTTTAATATCGGTTATGGATCTTACCCTCCTTCTTTCAATTTTTTCATGGATGGTGGGGATGATGTGCGAGCTTATAGTAAATCTGCTGTCAAATCTGCAATTCAAGAAGATATCAGACTTATTAATAAAGAGAAGCCAGACTTTGGAAATATTCAAGAAATTGATTGGCAAGGAGATCGCAGCCAACAAGTAAATGAACCTCAAATGGTTCGTGCTGGCCTTCCCGATTATACCAGTGTTCTGACACAGAATTACGATTCAGCCTATCTTTTTTATCCGGTGACCAAGCCAATTGGAAAAGCTAAATCTGGAATTATGACTTATTCTAAATATGAAATTGAAAGTTCAACAAGATATAAGTTGCCTATCGAAACTAATTTTAATAAATTTTTTGATTTAGACCGAGCTTTTTCTGTCAGTATTTTGCCAATTAAGAATTCAGATAAAAAATTCGTAATCTTTAATACACATCTGTCAGCATTTATCACTGACCAAAAAATTCAAAAACAACAATTATTGACTTTATTTGATGAGATGAAAAAGTATGTTTCTAAAGGAGATTATGTCATTTGTGGGGCTGATTATAACCATGCCTTAGCTGGTAAAGCTCATCCAGAATTAACATGGATGAAGGAATTTCCCACGGAAAATTTGACAAAAGGAATGCGAGTGGTCGCACCAACCAATGCCCCAACTGTTCGTTCACTTGATTATGCCTATGATAAGAAAAATCCTAAAAATACATTTGGAATTATTGATGGATTTCTTGTTTCAAATAATATAAAAGACTTAAAAATACAAACCATTGATAATCAGTTCAAATCATCGGACCACCAGCCGGTCGTCATGGATTTCTCTTTGGAAAAGTAAAAAAAGCGCTAAGCGCTTTTTTATTTTACTTAAAAATAATTCCCAGTAACAACGTAAGGGCAAGAGAAGCATTAAATAACATCAGATTGTCAATTTGAAGGTGGAAAGTCTCTGATTTACTTTGTTTGGCTCTAAATTTTTTAATATTAGGAATAACTTTCAGGGCAATGATGCCCATTATTAATGACCAAATTGGTAAAATTCCCAAAGCAATGGCAATTAAAATACAAAGTCCAGCAAATAAATATAGTCCAGTAAATACTTTTAAACTGCGTGGAATCTTTAGATAATAAGGTAAAGTATAACGCTCATTACGAATGTCCTGTTCTAAATCGCAAATATTATCAGAAAACATAATATTAAAATTTTGAACAAAACACATTAGACCGACTAGAAGGATTGGTAAAAGAATCTTAAAATCCCAAGTCCATGTCATGAACCAATTCCTGTCAAAATTAATGAAAAAATAGCCTTTATCATAAGAATTAATATAGACAGCAAGGAAAAAACCAAAGAATCCTTCGCAAAGACCGGCTAAAATTTCGCCCAAAGGAAAACGAGAAAAAGCAAAAGGACCATAAGTATAGAAAATAGCAATTAAGAAACAAAGTCCACCAATTGGTAAAATCGCAAGATTAGTCAAGAAAAGAACAATTAGTCCAACGACTACATCAATCGCTAAAAGTGCCAAACAAATGTTTAAAGCAAGTTTAGGATTAATCGATTTAGCAACGATAATATTCCATTTCTTATATTCAGGATCAAGTGCTTTTTGATAATCCATCAGATTATTCCAAGCCGAAACAAAAAGATTAATGCTTGCTAAACCAATAAAAAATAGAAGCGTAGGCCAAAAATGAAAACTTCCAAAGTACCAAAAGGCAAAAAGACAGCCAGCAATCGGTGATAATAATGCTGCGGGCAAGGTTTGAATACGTGTAAAATTAAAAAAAGTTTTTAAAGTCATGATAAGCTGATTATAGCAAAAACTAGCCAATAAATCATGAATGATTTTGACTGACAGAGCTGTCAGCAAAAGTTTATTTTACTGACAAGAAAATTGACTGAAAATTTAAATAAAAATGTTATAATAGGATAAAAATTTGAATGGAGAAACAAAATGCGCGCAGTTGTAACAGTAGTAGGAGCAGATAAAATTGGGATTGTTGCTGGAGTCACAGCAACATTGGCAGAACTTGAAGCAAATATCATTGAAATTTCACAAACCTTGATGAGTGGAGCTTTTACCATGATGATGGTAGTTGAAACACAAAATAGTGATTTTTCAGCCTTTCAAGCAGAACTTTCAAGAAAAGGTGAAGCCTTGGGTGTCAATATTCATGTTCAAAATGAAGCAATTTTTAACGCCATGCACAAATTATAATTTACTGACAGAAAAAAATTAGCCAATAAATGACTTTTATTTAAAAGTATTTTTACTGACAGCACGAAAAAAATTTCTGTCAGTAAAATTTTAATCAAAACTAAGGAAATTAAATAATGGATATTCAAAATATCAAAGAAACAATTGCGATGATTGAAGAACAAAATTTCGACATTCGCACAATAACAATGGGAATCAGTCTTCTTGATTGTATCGATGCTGATATTGATAAAGCAGCTGAAAAAATCTATCAAAAAATTGTCAAAAAAGCAGGAAAACTTGTTGAAGTAGGTAACGAGATTGGACATGAACTCGGTATTAAAATTGTCAATAAACGTGTTTCTGTAACACCCATTGCAATTATCGGAGCAGCAACAGCTGCTGATGATTACACACCACTTGCTCTTGCGATGGATCGTGCAGCAAAAGAGATTGGCATTGACTTTATTGGTGGCTATTCTGCTCTTGTGCAAAAAGGCTATCAAAAAGGTGATGAAATTTTGATTAAATCAATGCCTAAAGCACTAGCAGCAACTGAGCGCGTCTGTGCTTCGGTAAATGTTGGTTCAACTAAAACAGGTATTAATATGACAGCAGTTCGAGATATGGGTGAAACCATCAAAATCATGTCTAAAGGTGATAAATGGCTCAATGCCAAACTTGTTGTCTTTGCTAATGCCGTTGAAGACAATCCATTTATGGCAGGAGCTTTTCATGGAGTTGGGGAAGCAGATACGATTATCAACGTCGGAGTTTCAGGACCTGGTGTAGTTAAACGTGCTCTTGAAAAAGTCCGCGGAGAATCTTTTGATATTTTAGCCGAAACCATTAAAAAGACAGCTTTTAAAATTACAAGAATTGGTCAACTTGTTGGTCAAATGGCTTCAGAAAGACTTAATGTTGAATTTGGAATAGTTGATTTATCACTCGCACCTACACCAGCAATTGGCGATTCGGTTGCACGTGTTTTGGAAGAAATGGGACTTGAAACTGTTGGGACTCATGGAACAACAGCCGCTCTTGCAATGCTTAACGACGCCGTGAAAAAAGGTGGAGTTATGGCAGCTGAACGTGTTGGTGGACTTTCAGGAGCCTTTATCCCAGTTTCAGAAGACGAAGGAATGATTGCCGCTGTCAATTCTGGAGCATTGAATATTGAAAAATTAGAAGCCATGACTTGTGTTTGTTCAGTTGGCTTGGATATGATTGCAATTCCTGAAGAAACACCGGCATCTACCATTGCAGCAATGATTGCTGATGAAGCCGCTATCGGGGTCATTAATCAAAAAACGACAGCAGTACGGATTATTCCAATGGGCAAAGAAGGCGAACAAATCGAATTTGGTGGACTTTTCGGTGTAGCACCAGTTATGAGAGTAAACAAAGCATCGTCAGCAGATTTTATTGCTCGTGGCGGTCAAATTCCAGCACCAATTCATTCATTTAAAAACTAAAAATACTTTTAAAATTCAGCTCCTAAATATTTCTAAAAAATGATGAGCGCTTCCAAAAATGATATAATAGAAGAAGTGAAAAAATACGGAGGTTATTTTATGGCTTACAAAGTGAATTTTAAAGATGTAGAAACAGTTGGCTTGGAAACTTCGCCGGTAGCTGATGATTTAGCAGGTTTACGAGCTAATGAAGCACGTTATTTTTGGAATAAGTATAAATTTGAGTATTTCACATATCCAGCTCATGAAAAAGCCGACGAAGTCGCTTTGTTTGAGAAAATTTTACTTGAAGAACGTAATTTAAAATTTTCAGCAAAAATACTCGAAGTTGCTATCTATGAAAATGATGAACTCTATTGGCCTGAATTCTATTACGAAGACGGTATGGTTTTAAATCTACTCTATGAAAAAGTTGGACAAGAGGGCAAGAAACCAAAACGGGCAGTTGGAATAAAGTTGTCAGTGGGTATGGAAATCCCCAAAGAACTTGAGGGAAAATTCAAATTTGCACGCCAACGTTCAAAACTCGCAGGTGAGATAAGAGGTTCCTACTTTACAATTAAACAGGAATGGCTGTAATTTTCTATATAGATAGAAATATCCTATCGTAATTTTTTTGTTAGAATCATTAAAAAGGGGAGTAGAAATGGTAAATATTTATTTAGTTCGACATGGAAAGACAATGTTTAATACAATTGGCAGAGCGCAAGGTTGGTCTGATACACCTTTAACTGCGGCAGGAGAACAAGGAATTATTGAACTTGGTCTAGGCTTCAAAGAAAAAGGCATTAAATTTGACCGAGCTTATTCATCTGATTCTGGACGTACAATCCAGACAATGGGCTTTATTTTGGCTAATTCTGATAATGAAGGAATTCCATACACTTATGATAAAAGAATCCGTGAGTGGTGTTTTGGTTCATTTGATGGTGGCTATGACGGAGAGCTTTTTGATGGCGTTTTACCAAGAATATTTACCGAAACTGGAAATCATCATACCGACGAATTTCCTCCAGATGAAGTAATTGCTAATGCGATTTTTGAAGTTGATACGGCTGGCTGGGCTGAACCCTGGGAAAAACTTTCAGGACGTATCATGGATGGTTTTACAGATATTGCCAAGGAATCTGAAGCAAAAGGGGCTAAAAATATAGTTATTGTCAGCCATGGAATGACCATTGGAACTTTTGTAAAACTCGCTCACCCAGAACTCCCTCGTCCACATGGTCTTGATAATGGTTCTGTCACTCATTTAAGTTTTGAGGATGGAAAATTTACCATTGGAAAAGTCGGAGACATGTCTTATCGAGAAATAGGGAGTGAAAAGTTAGCTAAAAAATGAAAAGAAGAATAACATTTAGTTTAATCGTGCTTGTTCTTTTGATCATTGGCGCTTTGGGATTTATTTTATTTACCAATGATAAGTCAAATTCAACAAACGAATCATCTAAAAAAACAAGTATTTCGTCTTCTAAAGAGGCGGCAAAGAAAAAAGATTTACCTGACGCTAAACAATCAGATTGGGATTTAGTATTGGTGAGTCGAAAATCACCTAAAGATGAAATGAACCCAACACTGGCAACCGTAAATGGGATTCAAGTTGATCAAAGGATAGCATCAGCGGTTCAACAGTTTTTAGCAGCAGCCCAACAAATATCACCAGCTGAACATTTAATCTCAGGTTATCGGTCAGTCTCATATCAAGAAGGGCTTTATCAATCTTATGTCCAAGCAGAAATGAATGGTCAAGGAACAGTAAATTCAAGTGGAAATCCAATTTCAGAAGAAGAAGCGATAAAAAATGTGCAAACTTATTCTCAGCCACCAAGAAGCTCAGAACATCAAACAGGATTAGCGATTGATATGAGTAATATTGATAGCCTAAATGAGAGTCAATATGCAAAACAAGTTGCAGCAATTGCTCCCAAATATGGATTTGTTCTTCGTTTTCCAGAAGGGAAAAAGGCAGAGACAGGAATTGGTTATGAAGACTGGCATTTTAGATATGTTGGTTTAGAAAATGCTAAATATATGACCGAACACAATCTTACTTTAGAAGAATATCTAAAACTATTACCAGCATAAAGGAAATGAATTCATGCTAAACCGAACCAGACTTCTACTCTATGTTAATATTGCTCTATTTATTTACAGTGTCTCGGAAATGATTAAAGTTCTCCTTGTTCATAATAATTTCTTTAGTCAATTTTTTAATAACTTATCGACAAATATAAAAACATTAACGACTAAAATTTCGTCAACAATTACGAGTTGGCAAAGTTTAATCTATTTATTGATTTTTGCTTTATTAATCTTTCTATTATTGAAATTTTGGCGTTTTACTTTTATACTTTTAGAAATTATTTCGGCACTTTTGATTATAGATTATGCCATACTTTTCATTCAACATGAAGTAAAGTATGAAAGCCTCTTTGTCATTGCTGTAATGGTAATTACAGTCATGAATATTTGGCAAACATCCAAAGATTCCAATCTTTTATAAATGAAATTAGCACTCTAATAAAAAGAGTGCTAATTTTTATGTCTTTTTGCTTGACAAGGTATAAACAAAGGGTTATAATAAATTTGTTAGCACTTAGAGATGAAGAGTGCTAAAACAGAAAAAGCTTGTAGATACTAAACAGAAGTCAAAGGCTCAAGAAATTTTTGAGCTTGCGAAAGAAGTTTTGCCGAACTTCTTATCTGTGGAGAAAGGAGTAGTCATGATTACAGAACGTCAAAGACAAATTTTAAATTTGATTGTTTCTCTTTATGCCAAAGAGCATACGCCAATCGGTTCAAAGTCGCTCCTTGATAGTATTCAAGCTTCTAGCGCTACAATCCGAAACGACATGAAAGTTTTGGAAAAACTAGGCTTGATTCAAAAAGAACACACTTCAAGTGGACGTGTTCCAAGTGTTTCAGGTTATAAGTATTTTGTAGAAAATGTCATCCAGTTAGATGAATTTAGTCAAAATGACTTATTTAAAGTGATGAAAGCTTTTGATGGTGATTTTTATCGCCTATCTGACCTGTTTAAAACAGCAGCTAAAAGTTTATCAGAACTCACTGGTTTGACAAGCTTTGTTCTTAATGCTCCCCAACGTGACCAACAATTAGTTTCATTTGAAATGGTCATGCTGGATAGTCATTCAGTACTTTCAGTTATAACATTAGGGACTGGTGAAGTAAGAACAAATCAATTTATTCTTCCAAAATCGATGACCGAAGCTGATTTAGCAGTCTTTAGTAATCTAGTTAAAGAACGTCTGGTTGGTAAAAAAGTGATTGATATTCACTATACTTTACGAACAGAGATTCCACAGATTGTTCAGCGTTATTTCAAAGTTACGAGTGAAGTTCTCCAACTCTTTGAATCAATTTTTGATGATTTGTTCAAAGAACGGCTGACCGTCGCTGGGCGTAAAAATATCTTTGATTATGCAACTGACAATCTTGCAGAATTATATAAACTCTTTAGCGATGATGAACGGATGCTTCATGAAATTCGCGAAATCACTAATAACGATGAAATGCGTGCCGTTAAATTTGACAATGACGAAAAATACATGAAAAATTTAACGATTATTTCGCAAAAATTTGTTATCCCATATCGCGGTTTTGGTACTCTAACAGTCGTTGGACCTGTAGAAATGGATTATCAAAGGACGTTATCAGTTCTTGACTTAGTTGCTAAAGTTTTAACTATGAAGCTGAGTGACTATTATCGTTATCTTGATGGTAACCATTATGAAATTAGTAAATGATAAAAAAGTTATTTAAAAAAGGAGGGCCTATGTCCGAAGAAACTAAAGAAGAAATCAAAAATGAAAAAGTTGATGAAGAAGTGACTGAGGAGTTAACAGAGGAAGCACTTGAGGATATTGTTGAAGAAGAGATCAACGAACTTGATGAAGCACAAAAGTTAGCGACTGAGTGGGAAAATAAATTCCTTCGCGTTTCTGCAGAAATGCAAAACGTACAACGTCGTGGAAATGAAGAACGTTTGCAACTTATCAAATATCGTTCACAAGATTTAGCAAAAAAAATCTTATCTTCACTAGATAATCTTGAACGTGCACTTGCTGTTGAAGGATTAACGGATGATGTTAAAAAAGGCCTTGAAATGGTCCAAGAAAGCTTGATTTCAGCGCTTAAAGAAGAAGGCGTTGAAGAAGTTTCTTATGAAAGTTTCGACCATAATCTTCACATGGCTGTTCAAACTGTCCCAGCTGATGATGAACATCCAGCTGACAGCATCGTGCAAGTTTTCCAAAAAGGTTACCAACTTCACGAACGTTTACTTCGTCCAGCAATGGTTGTCGTAGCACAGTAAATTAAAAAATAAATTGACCGCAAAGTCTTTAAACTATTCATAAGTAATAAGAAATAAAGGAGATTTAATAATATGTCTAAAATTATCGGTATTGACCTTGGTACAACAAACTCAGCAGTAGCAGTTCTTGAAGGAACTGAATCAAAAATTATTCCAAATCCAGAAGGAAATCGTACAACACCTTCAGTTGTAGCTTTCAAAAATGGTGAAATCATTGTCGGTGACGCTGCAAAACGTCAAGCGGTAACTAACCCAGAAACAATTATTTCTATTAAATCAAAAATGGGAACATCTGAAAAAGTTTCTGCAAATGGTAAAGAATACACACCACAAGAAATTTCAGCAATGATTCTTCAAAACTTGAAAGCTACAGCAGAAGCTTATCTTGGAGAAAAAGTAGAAAAAGCAGTTATCACTGTACCTGCATACTTCAATGACGCTCAACGTCAAGCAACTAAAGATGCTGGTAAAATTGCTGGTCTTGAAGTAGAACGTATCGTTAACGAACCAACAGCAGCAGCTCTTGCTTATGGTCTTGATAAAACAGATAAAGATGAAAAGATTCTTGTATTTGACCTTGGTGGTGGTACATTCGACGTTTCAATTCTTGAACTTGGTGATGGTGTCTTTGATGTTCTTGCAACTGCTGGTAACAACAAACTCGGTGGTGATGATTTTGACCAAAAAATCATTGACTGGATGGTTGCCGAATTCAAGAAAGAAAACGGAATTGACCTTGCCCAAGATAAAATGGCTTTGCAACGTTTGAAAGATGCCGCTGAAAAAGCGAAAAAAGACCTTTCAGGTGTAACAACTACTCAAATCAGCTTGCCATTCATCACAGCCGGTGCTGCTGGCCCTCTTCACTTGGAAATGGCTTTGACTCGTGCTAAATTTGATGAATTGACACATGATCTTGTTGAAGCTACACGTCAACCAGTCCGCCAAGCCCTTTCCGATGCTGGCTTGTCAACTTCTGATATTGACGAAGTTCTCTTGGTTGGTGGTTCAACTCGTATCCCTGCTGTTGTTGAACTTGTTCGTCACGAAACAAACAAAGAACCAAATAAATCAGTAAACCCTGATGAAGTTGTTGCTATGGGTGCAGCAATTCAAGGTGGTGTGATTACTGGTGACGTTAAAGATGTTGTTCTCCTTGACGTTACTCCACTTTCACTTGGTATTGAAACAATGGGTGGTGTCTTCACAAAATTGATTGACCGTAACACAACTATCCCAACTTCTAAATCACAAGTCTTCTCAACTGCTGCTGACAATCAACCTGCTGTAGATATTCATGTCCTTCAAGGTGAACGTCCAATGGCAGCTGATAACAAAACTTTGGGTCGTTTCCAATTAACAGATATCCCTGCAGCACCACGTGGTATTCCACAAATCGAAGTAACATTTGATATTGATAAAAATGGTATTGTTTCTGTTAAAGCTAAAGACCTTGGTACACAAAAAGAACAAACTATCGTTATCAAATCAAACTCAGGTCTTTCTGATGAAGAAATTGATAAAATGATGAAAGATGCTGAAGCAAATGCTGACGCTGATGCAAAACGTAAAGAAGAAGTTGATACACGTAATGAAGCTGATGCTTTAGTTTTCCAAACTGAAAAAACTTTGAAAGACCTTGAAGGAAAAGTAGAAGAAGCTGAAGTTAAAAAAGCTGAAGACGCTAAAGAAGAACTCAAAAAAGCGCTTGAAGGTGAAGATATTGATGATATCAAAGCTAAATCAGAAGCACTTTCTGAAATCGCTCAAAACCTCGCTGTAAAACTTTATGAACAAGCAAATGCAGCTCAAGGTGAAGCTGGACAAGCAACTGATGCTCAAGAAGCTCCAAAAGATGATAATACATTTGATGGTGACTTTGAAGAAAGCAAATAATAATTTATAAAAGCACTGATTCTTTTTTCAGTGCTTTTTTTATAAAAATTGGACAAAATAGACATGTTGTCTAAAAACTATTTCAGATTCTTGCAATCATTTTCTTCTTGTACTATGATGAAATTAGTAAGAATTGGAGGAGAATTAGAAGTAAAGAGACTAAAAAATTTAGTCAAACTGATGTTGTTTAGATTAGAGGAGGTTAATTATTATGCGTTATACAAATGGAAATTATGAAGCTTTCGTTCACCCAAGAAAACCAGAAAATGTTGATCAAAAATCAGCTTATATTATTGGGGCAGGCCTTGCAGGGCTTGCAACAGCAGTATTTTTAATTCGTGACGGTCAAATGTCAGGGAACCGTATTCATATTTTAGAAGAGTTACCGTTGTCAGGAGGTTCTCTTGACGGTTCATTTATTCCACATGATGGTTTCGTTGTTCGTGGTGGACGTGAAATGGAAAACCATTTTGAATGTCTTTGGGACTTATTCCGAACAATTCCGTCATTAGAAGTGGACAATGCGTCTGTTTTAGATGAATTTTATCGAATTGACCGTGATGATCCAAATTCATCTAACTGTCGTATTATCCATAATCGTGGTGAACGGGTTGATGACGATGGAAAATTTACACTAAGTCCAAAAGCTCAAGAAGAAATAATCAAATTGTTCATGACTAAAGAAGAACTACTTGTAGGTAAAACAATAGAAGATTGCTTTACTGATGAGTTCTTCGAATCAAATTTTTGGCTTTATTGGTGTTCAATGTTTGCTTTTGAAAAATGGCATTCAGCTATTGAAATGCGTCGTTACATTATGCGTTTTATCCACCATATTGAGGGGTTACCTGATTTTTCTGCCCTAAAATTTACAAAATATAATCAATATGAATCGCTAGTAAAACCATTAATTTCATACTTAAAAGATCATGGAGTTGATTTTAAATATGGAGCACAGGTTGAAAATGTTGAAGTTGACTTTTCAAATGGCAAAAAGGTAGCAAAAGCTATTGTATTTGCTGACAAAAAAATAAAAGAACTGACAGAAAATGACTTAGTTTTTGTCACAAATGGTTCAATTACAGAAAGTTCAACTCAAGGTTCACCAACACAAGCCGCTCCGAAAACTAGTGAACTTGGTGGCTCTTGGAAACTTTGGCAAAATTTAGCTAAACAATCAGAAGAATTTGGACATCCAGATGTTTTTTGTAAGGACATTCCAAAAGAAGCTTGGGTTGTATCAGCAACTGTCACTTGGAAAAATTTAAAGATTCAACCTTATTTTGAAAAATTAACACATCGTCAATTGCGTTCAGGAAAAGTTGTCACAGGAGGAATTATTACTGTTAAAGATTCGAATTGGCTCCTTTCATTTACAACTCACCGCCAACCTCATTTTAAAGAACAAAATGACCAAGAAACAGTAACTTGGGTTTATGGTCTTCTTTCAAATACACCTGGGAACTATATCAAAAAACCAATTGAAGATTGTACAGGTGAAGAAATTACTCAAGAATTACTTTATCATTTAGGAATGCCAGAAGAAGAAATTGAAGTATTTGTTAAAGAAAATACTAATACAATTCCAGTATATATGCCTTTCATTACTTCTTATTTCATGCTTCGTGAACCAGGGGATCGCCCTCTTGTAGTACCTGAACAATCAATCAATTTAGCGTTTTTAGGAAATTTTGCGGAAACTGAGCGTGATACAGTCTTTACAACCGAGTATTCAGTCAGAACTGCGATGGAAGCTGTTTATCAATTATTAAATGTTGATCGCGGTGTTCCGGAAGTCTATGCTTCGGCTTATGATTTACGAACTTTAGCAAGTTCAGCCTACTATCTATCAGATAAGCAAAAATTAGAAGATTTAGAGCTCTCATTTATTAAAAAACAAGCGCTCAAAGTTGGACTTAAGAAAATCAAAGGAACATATATTGAAGAACTTTTAGAAGATGCGGGTCTGATTTAAAATTTAAATGAAGTCACAAGAAATAGCGAAGGAGCAGCCTCCGCTATTTTTGATACAATTATTCTTATGATTGAAGAAAATTTATACCAAGAGCTTGTTGAAATTAGACATTATCTTCATGCTCATCCCGAAATATCAAAAAAAGAAGTTGAAACGACAAAATTTATTCGTCAAAAATTAGCAGATTGGCAAATTGAAATAATGGATAGTCAGCTTAAAACAGGACTTGTTGCAAAAATTGGCTCAGGAAAACCTATTATTGCGCTAAGAGCAGATATTGACGCCTTGCCTATTCTAGAAGAAACAGGATTAGAATTTTCCTCTGTAAACAAAGGAGCAATGCATGCTTGTGGTCATGACTTACATATGACTAGTCTTTTAGGAGCTGCTAAAATTCTAAAAGAGAAGGAAAGTCAGTTTAGTGGGACAATCAAACTTATATTTCAACCTGCCGAAGAAATTGGCGAAGGAGCCAAAGAAATTCTAAAAACAGGATTAGTTTCAGATGTTCAAGCTTTTATTGGCTACCATAATATGCCTACTTTGTCAGCTGGAGTAATTGGCTTAGGTGAGGGTGGAGTAATGGCAGCCGTTGAACGTTTTGAAATTTTAATAAAAGGTCAAGGAAGTCATGCGGCATATCCGCAAGAAGGTCAAGATTTGATTTTAGCTAGTGCTGCGATCGTTCAAAATCTACAACAAATTGTTTCTAGAAATATTTCACCACTGAGAGCTGCTGTTGTATCTGTCACACACATTGAAGCCGGAAATACTTGGAATGTTTTACCAAACAATGCTCGTTTAGAAGGGACAATAAGAACTTTTGACAATGAAGTACGTTCCTTAACAAAGAGAAGATTCAGTCAAATTATCGAGGCCACTGCAAAAGCTTATGATGTTGAACTAGAGATTAAATGGTTAATGGAAGCGGACCTCACGTTCAACGATTTCGAATTGACAGATGTTGTCAGGAAAAGAACCGAGCAATGGCATGATAAGGTGGTATATCCAGAGCCGTCAAGTGCGGGGGAAGACTTCGCTAATTATCAAAAGCAAGCTCCAAGTGTCTTTGCTTTTATTGGTTCAAATGAACAAGGGGCTTCTGGACTTCATTTTGCTGATATGGTCGTTCAAGATGAAACTCTAAAAGTTGCTGTTGACTACTATTTGGAAAGCGCTCATCAATTACTTGAACACTTTAAATAAAAACTATTATTAGATAGTTTTTTATTTTTGAATTTTTTTGGAAGAAAATGATAGTTAATGATTGATTTTGAAAGATAAAGGTGTTATAATGATTTTTGTAAACGAATTCAGGAGATGGAAATGTTAGCAAATGAAAGAAAAAGACGGATTGTTGACTATCTAAAATTAAAAAGAAGAGCAACGATTGAAGAACTTCTTACATTAATGGATTGCTCTATATCAACACTTAGGCGAGATTTGAATGAATTGGAAAAAGAAAAATCTTTAAGACGAGTTCACGGTGGTGCAGAACTTACACAAGACTTATCGGAAGAATTAAGTATTTCCGAAAAAACTTCCAAAAACATTCAAGAAAAAGAAGAAATCGCTCAAAAAGCATTATCGAAAATTAAAGATGGAGATATTATTTTTTTAGATGCTGGGACTACAACCGGTATTTTAGCTGAACTTATCAATCAATCTCATCTTTATTTAACGATTGTAACCAACTCTGTCAGTCATTTGGCGAAATTAACAGATGACCGATTAATCGTCTATCTGCTCGGTGGACGAGTGAAAAAGGTAACAGATGCAATAATTGGGAGTCAGGCTTTAGAACAACTTTCTGCTTATCAATTCAATAGTGCTTTTGTTGGAGCTAACGGCTTTGATAATGAACACGGAGCAATGACGCCAGACCATGAAGAAGCAGCAATAAAAGGACTAGCAGTCAAACAAAGCCAGAATGCTTTCATATTAGCCGATTCTTCTAAATTAGGACAAATGAGTTTTGTCAAATTTGCTAATTCTGAAGAAGTTGAATTAATTACCGAGAACAATTAGCGTTTGTTTTTAAATGAATCGTGTGAAAAAAATTTCACTAAAAGTTAGTATTTGCAAACCTACGTCTTACATAAAGGAGAATTATGATTTATACAGTAACACTCAACCCAGCACTTGACTACTTCATGAATTATGAAGAGTTAGCACTTGGTGAGGTGAACCGAACAGGGAAAACACAGATTTCAGCAGGTGGTAAAGGAATTATGGAAAGTCGCATGCTAAGTCTTGTAGGTGCCAAAAGCAAGGCACTAGGCTTTCTAGGTGGATTTTCTGGTCAATATATTAAAGATTTCTTAAATGAGAATCAGATTGATTCGGATTTCACAGAAATAGAAGATTTGACAAGAATTAATGTCAAGCTGAAAAGTCAGGAAAGCGAAACAAGTCTTGATGCGGCTGGACCAAAACTTCAAGAAAGTGAAATTAATCATTTTCTTGAAAAATTTGATCATTTGAAAAAAGATGATATCGTTGTCTTTGCAGGTACAATCCCTAAAAGTCTTGGTGAAGATTTCTATGAGCGTTTGATTGCTAAAGTCCAAAAGCAAAAAGCAACTTTTGTCATGGATGTTGATGGTCAAAAATTACTTGATTCGCTTCCTGCTCATCCCCTACTCATTAAACCAAACCGAGAAGAACTAGAAGCAATCTGTGAAACAAGCTTCAAAAATAATGAGCAAATCATTCCTTATGGTCAAAAACTTTTAGAAATGGGTGCTCAAAATGTTATCGTATCAATGGCTGGTGATGGAGCACTCCTCTTTACAAATGAGAAAGTTTATTTTGCTCAAGGGATTAAAGGAGAGTTAAAAAATTCTATTGGTGCTGGTGATTCGACCGTTGCAGGATTTTTAGCTGAATATAGCCAGTCTAAAGACCCGCTATTAGCATTTAGACAAGCAATCGCTTGTGGAACTTCAAAGGCATTCTCAGATGATATGCCAAGCCGAGCATTTTTGGAAGAAATTTATAAAAAAGTTAATATTTCAGAGGTGAAATGATGGAAATAAAAGATTTACTTAAAACAGAGGTTATGATTCTTGACCTCCAAGCAACTAGCAAAGAAGCCGTTATTGATGAAATGGTCAATAAATTAGTTTCTGAAGGTTATGTCAATGATTTCGCAACTTTTAAAGCAGGAATTATGGCCCGTGAGGCACAGACTTCAACCGGACTTGGCGATGGAATTGCAATGCCTCACAGTAAAAATACAGCGGTCAATGAGCCAGTCGTTCTCTTTGCAAAATCAAAAGTTGGTGTTGACTACGCCGCATTAGATGGACAACCTGTCAATCTTTTCTTCATGATAGCAGCACCAGACGGTGCTAATGATACTCACTTGGAAGCTTTAGCACAACTTTCAACTTATCTTCTTAAAGACGGTTTCCAAGATCGTTTGAGAAAAGTTGAGTATCCAAGAGAGGTCATTCAGCTTTTTTCTGAAAAACAAGAAGAAATTAAGACTGTTGAAAATGCTGAACATTATATTGTAGCTGTAACGGCTTGTACAACGGGTATTGCTCATACTTATATGGCTGAAGAAGCGCTTAAAAAACAAGCCTTGGAAATGGGCGTTGGAATTAAAGTTGAAACCAATGGTGCGCGTGGAATTGATAATAAATTAAGTGCAGCCGATATCCAAAAAGCAGATGCTGTTATTGTGGCAGCGGATAAGAAAGTTGAAATGAATCGTTTTGCTGGTAAAGAAATGGTTCAAGTTCCAGTTGCACATGCCATCCGAGATACTGAAGAATTAATTAATCGTGCACTTTCAGGTAAAGCACCAATTTATGAAGCAGACGGATCTGATGAAGTAAAAGAAGAAGCATCTGGTGGATTAGGAAAAGCATTCTATAAACACTTAATGGGTGGGGTTTCTGCAATGCTTCCATTCGTTGTTGGTGGTGGGATACTTATTGCTCTTGCTTTCTTGATTGACCAAGCAATGGGAGTTCCTCAAAGTCAATTGGCTAATCTAGGAGTTTATCACCCTTTAGCAGCTTACTTTAAAAATGTTGGTGGTGCAGCTTTTGCCTTTATGTTGCCTGTTCTAGCTGGTTTCATTGCTAACTCCATTGCTGATAAACCTGGTTTAGTTGCTGGTTTTGTCGCTGGTTCTATGGCATCTTCTGGTCTTGCATTTGGTCATTTAGATCCTGCTAAAATGATTCCATCTGGCTTCTTAGGAGCCCTAGTTGGTGGTTTCCTTGCCGGTGGTGTCATTATCCTTTTACGTAAAGCTTTTGCAAAACTTCCTCGTTCACTTGATGGAATTAAAGCTATCTTGATTTATCCATTAGTTGGAACATTTATCACAGGTTTCCTAATGCTCTTTGTCAATATACCAATGGCAGCAATTAATACCGGTCTCTCTAACTTCTTAGCGAGTCTATCAGGAGCATCTGCCCTTGTACTTGGTTTAGTTGTTGGTGGAATGATGGCTATTGACCTTGGCGGTCCAATTAACAAAGCTGCTTATATCTTTGCAACTGGTACTTTAGCAGCAACAGTTTCAACTGGTGGCTCAGTAACAATGGCCGCCGTTATGGCTGGTGGGATGGTTCCACCACTTGCAACTACAGTCGCTGTTATCTTGTTTAAAAATAAATTTACTAAAGAAGAACGCAATGCTGGTTTGACAAATATCGTTATGGGGCTTTCATTCATCACTGAAGGGTCAATTCCATTTGGTGCATCTGACCCCGCACGCGCAATTCCATCATTTATGATTGGAGCAGCAGTAGCCGGTGGTTTGACTGGTATGGCAAACATTAAATTGATGGCACCACATGGTGGAGTCTTCGTTCTCGCATTGACAAACAATCCTTTACTTTATCTCTTGTTCATCTTGATTGGCGCAATTGTTTCAGGCCTATTATTTGGTGCATTGAAAAAAGCAAAATAAAAATGAATGAGAATAATAAGAGCGGTTTAATACCGCTTTTTTTGATATAATAGAGGAAGTAAACTGGGGGATTGGGAGAGATTATTTTGAGTTTTATTGCACTTTTTGAGCTGGCGCTTTTTTTCCTTAATGTTATATTATCCTTTGTCATTATTTTTAGGGAAAGAAAATCAACAGCGGCAACTTGGTCATGGCTCTTTGTAGTTAATTTACTGCCTATCATAGGCTTTATTTTATATTTACTCATTGGACGTGGCATTTCACATTATCGTATTTTTAAAGACCGAAAAAGGTTTCAGTTGGGTTTTGAAAAACAATTAGAACATGCTGAAAAATCTTACACAGATCGATTATTTATTAAAAAAATGAGACAAAATCATGTAATTGGTCAGTTGATTCATATGCTTTATGTTGAAGAAAAATCAATTATTTCAACAAATACTGGTGTGAAAATTTTCAATGATGGACGTCAGAAATTTAATGCTCTGATTGAGGATATTAATAAAGCAAAACATCACGTTCATATGGAATATTATATTTTTCGGATGGATCGAATGGGTCATGAAATCTATGATGCTTTACTTGCAGCTGCAAAACGAGGAGTGGAAGTTAAACTTTTAATTGACGCTTGGGGTTCAAATAAAACAAAAATGTCTAATTTTAAAGAACTTCAGGAGGCTGGTGGGCATGTAGCGCAATTTTTCCCATTAATTATGCCTTTAGTTAATCCACGAACAAACTATCGTTTACACCGTAAAATTGTAGTTATTGATGGAATTATTGGATACACAGGTGGATTTAATGTTGGTGATGAATATGCTTCAATTACAAAGAAATTTGGCTATTGGCGTGACAATCATTTACGTTTGACTGGTGATATTGTTTATAGCCTACAACATCGTTTTATTTTAGACTGGAATTCTCAACATCATTTTGAAGTAACCGAGGGAGAGCCTTATTTCCCAGATTCGATTGTTGAAGGTCATGTAGCGACTCAACTTGTAACTTCGGGACCAGATGAGGACAAAGAGCAAATCAAATTAACTTACATGAAGATGATTTCGGGTGCAGAGCGAGAGATTATCATTCAAACTCCTTATTATATTCCGTCTGATGCTTTACATGAATCTATAAAATTAGCATTACTATCGGGTGTACAGGTTAAATTATTGATCCCAAATAAGCCGGACCACCCACTGGTTTATTGGGCGACTTATTTCCATGCTGCTGATTTAGTTAAATATGGTGCGAAAGTTTATACTTACGAAAATGGATTTGTTCACTCTAAAACATTGATTATAGATGGAGAGTATGCTTCAGTTGGGTCAGCTAATTTAGATTATCGAAGTTTGCAATTATGTTTTGAAGCCAATGTTGTTATCTATGATTATGACATTTCTCAAAAATTACGAAATGATTTTATGAAGGATTTGAAATTGAGCCGTCCATTAACTTTAGCGCGTTATGAAGAACGTACTAAGTTAGTTCGTTTTAAAGAAGGTTTAGCTCGTTTAATTGCACCAATGCTCTGAATCCTATTATTAAAAATTGAAGTAGTTAGATTTATTGAAGAAAAAATTAAAAAGAGTAAGATGAAAATGGAGGAAAGAGATGGAGAATAAACTCAATATTGTGATTATTACAGGGATGTCTGGGGCAGGTAAAACGGTTGCCATTCAATCCTTTGAGGACATGGGGTATTTCACAGTAGATAATATGCCACCAAATTTAATTGAAAAATTTGTGGGCCTTTTGAATACACCAGATAATAAGATTGATAAAGTTGCCTTGGTTGTCGATATGCGTTCACGCGCTTTCTTTGAAGATATTCAAAGTATTGTGACTGAATTGACGGATAACGGGTCTGTTAATTTCAAACTTTTATTTTTAGATGCAAATGATACTGAATTGGTTTCAAGATATAAGGAAACTAGAAGAAGTCATCCTCTTGCTATTGATGGTAGAACGCTTGATGGAATTACTAAAGAACGTGAAATTTTAGCTGATTTAAAAAATCTTTCAGAAGTGGTTATTGATACAAGCGAATTGACTCCAAGAAATCTTCGGGCAAGAATTTTACAAAAATTTGCTTCTAGTACGGAATCTACATTTAGAATTGAAGTTATGTCATTTGGATTTAAGTATGGCTTGCCTTTAGATGCCGATTTAGTCTTTGACGTCCGTTTCTTGCCAAATCCGCATTATATTGCTGAATTACGTGATAAAAATGGAACAGATAAAGAAGTTTATGACTATGTTATGGAACATCCACAGTCGGAAGAATTTTATGAAAATTTGATGAAAATGTTAGTTCCAATTCTTCCAGCTTATAAAAAAGAAGGTAAATCAGTTTTAACAATCGCTTTTGGTTGTACGGGTGGTCAACACCGGTCGGTTGCTTTTGCTGAAAGAGTCTCTGCGGCTTTGAAGGATAAATGGCATCTCAATGTCAGTCATAGAGATAAAGACCGTAGAAAGGAAACGGTAAATCGTTCATGAGCAATCCAAAAGTTGTAGTTATTGGTGGAGGAACTGGAATTCCAGTTGTCTTAAAAGCACTTCGTAAAGAAAAAATTGATTTAACGGCTATTGTAACTGTGGCAGACGATGGTGGGTCTTCTGGGCGAATTCGTTCAGCGGTGAATATTGCACCGCCAGGTGATTTGCGTAATGTATTGATTGCCATGTCAGATATGCCCAAGTTTTATGCTGATATTTTACAATATCGTTTTGATAAATCTGATGGTGAATTAGCTGGTCATCCTCTGGGTAATCTAATTATTGCAGCAGTTTCTGAAATGCAGGGTTCAACTTATCGTGCAATTCAAACATTAGCTCAATTTTTTCATGTGGAAGGGAAAATTTATCCTTCGTCTGATGCCGCATTGACCTTACATGCTGTTTTTAAGGATGGTCATGAGGTCTTAGGTGAAAGTCATATTGCTAGCTATAAGGGATTGATTGACCATGTTTATTTAACTCAAACAGCTAGTGGTGATAGTCCAGTTGCGTCCAAAAATGTAGTGAAATCAATTATGGAAGCAGATACCATTGTCTTGGGACCTGGCTCACTTTTTACTTCGATTTTACCTAATATCGTTATTCCAGAAATCTGCGAGGCTCTTTGGAAAACCTCGGCTAAAATTGTCTATGTTTGTAATATAATGACTCAGCGTGGTGAAACAGAGCATTTTTCAGATGCTGACCATGTTCGAGTATTAAATGAACATATTGGGACAAAAGTGATTGATACTGTCTTGGTGAATATTCAAGAAGTTCCTGAAGAATACATGAATACGAATAAATTTGATGAATATCTGGTTCAAGTTGACCATGATTTTGAGGCATTAAAAGCAGAAGAGGTCAACGTTATCTCTAATAACTTCCTTGAACTTCGTGACGGCGGAGCCTTTCATAATGGTGAAGCTGTTGCTAAAGAAATTGTCGCAATTTCACAAAGTCAAGAGTTTAGACATTAAAATAATTTACTGACAGAGTGTTTGTCAGTAAATTTTTATAAGAAAAAAGTCTGACAGAAAGAATAGAGCAGGGAAAAAATATCCTGTCCTGTATAGAAAGAATTATGAGTTTCACAAGTGATGTAAAAAAAGAATTAACAAGTAATTTAGCAACAACTGGAGCACTTTTGGCACTTGTCAGAATGAATGGCTCTGTGGGTATTTTTAATGGATTAACTTTATCGATTACGACTGAAAATGCTGGAACTGCTAAATATATTTATCAAATGTTAAGAGAACTCTACGATGTTCATGCTGAAATTCGTGTTCATCAAAAGACCACACTCTCTAAAAATCGGGTTTATACGGTTTTTATAACTGAGGGTGCGAGTGAATTATTAGATGAATTAAGTTTAGCAGATTCGTTGATGTTGGATAATGGTGTGCCAGAATTTGTTAAAAATGACGAATTTATCAAAAAGGACTATTTACGAGGTGCTTTTTTATCGGCAGGCTCTCTCCATAATCCTGAAAAAGGTGAGTATCAGTTATCAATTGCTAGTGTATATCAGGAACATGCGGAAGATTTACAAGAAATTTTTCGAGATTTTGGTTTAAATGCGCGCGTTATTGAAAGGAAAAATCGCTGGATACTCTATTTATCAAAAGCTGAAGAAATAATGGATTTCTTGACTTTAATTGGAGCGATGAAAGCAAGATTGAAATTTGAAGAGGCGAAGATTATGCGTGAAATGCGTGGTTTAGCTAATCGGCAGTCCAATTTTGAAAATGCTAATATTGCTAAATCAGTTATGGCGGCTCAAGAAGCAATTAATGCTATTAAATTTCTTAATGAGAGAAAAGAATTAGAACAACTTCCAGAGAATTTAAAGGAAATTGCTCGTGTACGTCTAGAAAATCCTGAAGCAACAATTAAAGAGTTGGGAGAGTTGCTTGAACCCCCTTTAGGGAAGTCTGGAGTAAATCACCGACTTAGAAAACTTGTTGAACAAGCTAATGAGTTAAGAAAAATTGAGAATTAAAAAAACTAGCTAGATATTCTTGCTAGTTTTTTTATACTTTGTCTTATTTCCAGCCATTGAGGAAAAAACGAGAAACGATTTCAGCTTTTTCTATAAGTAAATTCATTGATAAACCTTTCATTCCTGAATTGAAAATACTTAAAATCAGAAGAAAATCTTCTTGGCTATAATCACTAGAAATTTTTCCTTCCGCCTGGCCTTTTTGAAAAAGTAATAGATAAATCTGCTTCTGTAAAGAAAGGGCATCATCATCTAGTAATTCAGGACTATTTGTATATTGAGTCATCATGTTTTCTGAAAAAATCGGCTGATAAAGTTCAAGTTGCTGAATTTTTAATTGAAGAATTGCTTGATAAGTCTGATTAAAATCTAAATTACTTTCAATAAGAGTTTTAATTTCCAAAGACAATTGATTGAGATTTTGCCTAATAACCTGGTTAATCAATTGATTTTTGCTATGAAAATATTTAAAGAGTGTCACTTTTGAAACATCCGCTTTGTGGGCAATTTCGTCAACGGTAATTTCTCTAATTGTTTTTTGGTTTAATAAGTGAAAAGTGGTTTCTAGAATCGCTTTTTTCTTTTTTTCTGTTTGATTCATAAAAGTTCCTTTCAACTTGATTGGATTGGGTATTTACTATCAAAAATTATAGCTTTTTTCTTGAACTATTTCAAATGTAAGCGTACAATATGAACTATAAGTAATGATTCAGTACATTTTATGATAATAGAGGATAAAATTCAGGAGGAAGAAAGATGGATAAGCTAGTTGAGGTAAAAGGACTTCAAAAAAACTTTGGTCAATTTCAAGCCTTAAAAGATGTTTTTTTTGAGGTAAATGCTGGAGAAGTTCTTGGCTATATTGGCCCTAATGGTGCTGGGAAATCAACAACTATTAGAATTTTGCTTGGAATCATTCGAGCGACCCAAGGAAAAGTTCAAATTTTTGGTAAGGATGTCTGGCAAGATTCAATTGAGATTCATAAAAAAATTGCTTATGTTCCAGGGGATGTTTATCTTTGGCCAAATTTATCTGGCGGAGAAACGATTGATTTATTTTTAAAACTTCATGGAGCAATCAATCAAGAAAAACGAGACCAATTAATTAAAAAGTTTGATTTAAATCCTAAGAAAAAAGTTCGCTCTTATTCTAAAGGAAATCGACAAAAGATTGCGCTCATTGCTGCTTTAGCAACTGAGGCTGAGCTCTATATTTTTGATGAGCCAACGAGTGGTTTGGATCCACTTATGGAAGCCGTTTTTCAAGAAGAAGTAAAAGGACTAAAAGCTGCTGGCAAAGCAATTATTTTATCAAGTCATATTTTATCAGAAGTTGAAAAATTAGCTGATAGGGTAGCGGTGATCCGAAAAGGGGAGATTGTTGAAACAGGCACACTTGATGACTTGCGGCATTTGACCAGATATCAGTATAAAGTTGAAACGGAGCAAGAAGCTGTTGGCTTAAAAGAATTATCTTCTGTTCATGATTTACAAATTAAAGAGAATGAAGCGACATTTCAAGCCGATTCAGATGCAATAGATGAAATTTTAAAAACACTCTTACTTTATGGGGTAAAGAAGCTGGAAGCCACACCACCAACACTTGAAGATCTGTTTATGCGACATTATCAATAGGGGGCTTACTATGAAACAACCACTTTATAATACAGGAGTTTTATTTAAGACTTTAATAAAAAGGGATTGGTTTAAGTTAGTTTTCTGGATTTTAGGAATGCTTGCTTTTGCTGCTTCAGGGGCAGGGAAAATGGAAGTTGCCTCGAATCCGGCGACGGCTAGTACTCTTTATACAATGTTTGTCAAAAATCCAGCAATGGTCGGATTATTTGGACCAACTCCAATAAATAATCCAACTAATTATAGTCTGGGGCCGATTTTTGGTCAAACCATGACTTTAATTACGGGGCTGACTTTCGTTATCATTTCGATTATTTATGTTGTTAATCGAAGCAGAAAAGAAGAGGATGATGGAATTACAGAACTTTTTCGGTCTTACTCTATTGGAAAATTGGCAAATACGACTGCTTTAGTCATGGAACTTTTGCTCTTACATTTAATAATGGCTGTCTTATTAGCTCTTTCAATAGAGGCCCAAAACGTGGCTGGCTTGAATCATTTAGAAAGTAATTTTCTATTTGCTTTCACAACAAGTGCTCAGGGTTTCCTTTGGGGAATGTTTGCTTTACTTTTCGGTCAAATTTTCTCTGAAGCAAGTACAACTAAAGGGATGACATTCGGTTTACTGGGTTTGTTATATATTGTTCGAATGCTAACAGATGTAACAAATCTTTCCATAGGTTGGTTCAATCCTCTGTCTTGGTCTTATCTAGCTTTTCCTTATGTTAAAGGTCATGAAAATTGGTTAGCTGTTTTTTTGACTTTTCTCTTAGCTTTTCTACTTTTAGGAATATCCTATATCCTAGAGCTTAAAAGAGATGTGGGAGTGGGGTATTTTCCCGAAAGAAAGGCGCGACTTCATGGGAAAAAGGGACATTTCGGATTTCCTGGTCTCGTTTTGAATCTTGAAAAAAAGATGATTATCGGTTGGCTTTTGGCAAGTTTTGTTCTGGGCTTAGTTTATGGTTCAATGTTTGGACAAATGGACCAATTTATTTCAAGTAATAAAACCGTTAAGGAGCTTTTTGTTGGGAATGAAACGGCAGCGAGTGCGATTAGAGGAAACTTCATGGTCACTCTGTTTTCGATATTGTCAATCTTAATCGCAGCGTTTGGTGTAATTTTACTGACAAAAATGGTGAGTGAGGAAAGAAAAAATCGTCTGGAAGCTCTTTATGCTTTACCACTTTCACGACTAAAAGTGTATTCCACTTATTTACTGACAGCTATTCTGTCAGTAATTTTAGCTCAGTTTTTAGCGCTTTTTGGAATATTTATTGAACAGTTGGGCAATAAAAATGCTTTGAGCTTCTTAGAAATTATGAAATCTGGCATGATTTGGCTTGTTGCTGTCATATTTGTTTTAGCAATACTTAGTCTGTTACTGGGGTTTGTGCCTCGTTTGGCAGAATTAATTTGGGTATATCTTGCTTTCTTACTTTTTATGACTTATCTTGGAAAATTACTATCTTTGCCAAAATGGCTTGAAAATTTAAGCATTTATAACTATATTCCTAAATTGCCAGTTGAGAAAATGAATCTTCCTACCGTTTTATTCATATTAATTTTATCTGTCTTCTTAGTTTTACTTGGCTTTGAAGCTTATAGAAGACGCGATTTAATCACGGGGTAAAATAAATAAAAAAGCTATCATAATTGATAGTTTTTTTTATGAAAATTGATATTTTATAGATTACTTTCAAAAGTGTAAGAATAGTATTTATTAAGTATAGTAAAATAAATAAA
>OLOB01000130.1_pt1 | contig 63693 bp, 55 predicted proteins | sample 1671911 | NCBI WGS metagenome assembly OLOB01 (sample SAMEA3136625, study PRJEB25190) | human gut metagenome | biome: human gut; feature: human-associated habitat; material: faeces | place: Austria | collected 2013
CGTGAGACAGTTCGGTCCCTATCCGTCGCGGGCGTAGGAAATTTGAGAGGATCTGTCCTTAGTACGAGAGGACCGGGATGGACATACCGCTGGTGTACCAGTTGTTCCGCCAGGAGCATCGCTGGGTAGCTAAGTATGGATGAGATAAACGCTGAAAGCATCTAAGTGCGAAACTCACCTCGAGATAAGATTTCCCATTACGTAAGTAAGTAAGATCCCTGAAAGATGATCAGGTAGATAGGATGGAAGTGGAAGTGCTGTGAGGCATGGAGCGGACCATTACTAATCGATCGAGGACTTAACCAAGTAGAGAAAACGTGAGTTTTCGGTGAAAGAGATAAATGATATCTAGTTTTGAGAGAATAAAATCTCAAGTAAATAGTGCGGTGATGATGGCACGAAGGATACACCTGTTCCCATTCCGAACACAGAAGTTAAGCTTCGTAACGCCGAGAGTAGTTAGAGGAACGCCTCTTGCGAGGGTAGGAAGTCGCCGTGCAAATGAGAGCTAGGAAGTAATTCCTGGCTTTTTTTGTTTATCTTACAAATAATAGAATAGATGATAGATATATGAATAGTAAAAAGTTCCTACCGGTTTTCGATAGGAACTTTTTTAATTGTCTGAAATTGTTTTAGACTTAATAAATCTAGTAGGTAAAATATAACTTTTTTGTTTTAGATCTTCATCAGGATGAGCAATTCTACGTTCTAGAAGTTTAACCAATAAAGCAGCAATATCTTTAGTAGGTTGGACAACAGTCGATAATTCAGGATGATATTGTTGGATAAATTTAGTACCATCAAAACCAGTTATCTTTAATTGTTCAGGAATATTAATACCAAGTTCTTGTGCTGCTTGAATGACTAGCAATGCAGTAAGATCATCGGTACATACAATTCCATCTGCTTTATGTTCAGAAAGTAGTTGTTTAATTGCCATAATCTTAAGCATAGGTGTTTCCGAAAAAGATACTGGATGAATATGTAAAGTTAATCCTAATTTTTTAATTGTGTCACGATAACCTGAAAGTCGGTGATCAGTTGGATTTCCTTTTTGAACAGGATTACCCACAAAATATATATGACGACAACCGGCATCAAAAAGTTCTTGAGTAGCAATGACGCCACCTTTATAGTTATCTGAACTAACAATAGGAACATTTTCAGATAAACTTCTATCAAAAGAAACAATTGGTAAACCAAATTCTTGATATTCATCAATGCCCAAATTATGAGCACCAGCAATAATACCATCAACTTGGTTAGCTAGAAGCATTCTTAAATAAGAACGTTCTTTTTCTTTGTTATAAGCTGCATTACATAAGATAACCTTATAGCCATCTTCAAAAAGTTTATTCTCTATTTCTTCGACTAATTCACCAAAAAATGGATTAGAAACACCTGGAAAGATTAAACCAACTAGATTAGTCTTTTTACCGTGTAGCGAGCGGGCTAATGAGTTAGGTTGGTAATTTAACTCCTTCATTGCTTCATGTACTTTATTACGAGTTTTATCACTAATATAACCGTAATTATTAATAACACGTGAAACAGTTGTAGGAGAAACGCCAGCCTTTTTAGCAACATCGCTTAATTTAGCTCGCATATAACTTTCACTCCTTAACTAAATATTTTTCATATTCCAATAGGTACCAGTATATTGTAGCTTTTTATCACTAATAAATGCAATCTTATTATTACCATCAGGAGCAAAAAATCTTGAAGTTAAGGTATGTCTACCATTATTAACAAAGATTTCGCAAACAGAACCGTCAACGAATATATCTAAGCTAAGTTGTTTGTTAGCTGGCAAAGCAATAGTTCTAGTTGTACCGTAATCTTCTGCGAAAGGAATACCAGCCTTACTACGATCTACTGTAAGGAAAGCATCATCAGCAGTAGAGAATTTAATTTCAATTCCTTGGGATAGATCTTTATTAGCTGCTAGGAATAATTTACCATTTTGACCAGCTGTAAGATCAAGTTTTAATTCATAATGTTTTGAAGCTGCAGAGTGGACAATTTGTTGGCCATCAAATACTTCTTCACTTCTAACAAGAGTTCCTTCTTCTCTAAGTGATGCCATAGCTGGAACAGGGCGTTGGTATAATTCACCATCAACTACAGATAATTCTTTAACCTGACTTAAGCAGTTAGCCCAGTTTTCACTATCAGTTGGATAAGAGATGTCAGGAAGTCCAATCCAAGAAATAGCATAAGCTTTACCATTAGGTGCATTGAATGCTTGTGTAGCATAAACATCAAAACCATCGTCAAGATTTAGAGGTGCTTTTTGATCAGTATTGAATTTAGCTTTGTCTAAACGAATATCTGAACCAACAATATACATATTAGGATAGATATTTTCATAATCAGCAACTTTCTTATCTAAACCTTGTGGGCAGAAAATAAGTATAGGTTGATCATCAACAAAGACTAAATTAGGGCATTCTACCATGTATCCCATTTCTTCTTCAGTAAAATCAAGATAACCTAGGTCTTGCCAGTTCTTTAAATCTTTTGAACGGAAGAGTGAAATTTTACCAGTCTTTGTTTCAGCATCTTGAGCACCTAAAATAACGAAGTATTCATCACGATGTTTTAGTAATTGTGGATCACGAAAATGTTCAGTTATATGATCTACAGGCTCAATCATAGGTTTATCAAGTTTAGTAATATTGTTGTCCTTGTCCATGATTGCACCAATTTGATAAGGGTAACGAACCCATTCTTCACTACGATGATTACCAGTATACATTAAGAATAATTTATCATCGATAACACGTGCTGAACCAGAGTAAGCACCATGACTATCATATTTAGTATCAGCATTGATTGCTAATCCAAGGTTCTTCCAGTGAACTAAATCAGGAGAAGTTAAATGAACCCAAGATTTTAAACCATGAACTGCACCAAATGGATAAGATTGATAGAAAACATGGTACTCATCATTAAAGTAAGAAAAACCGTTAGGATCATTTAATAAGCCTGATTGAGGGCGAATATGATAAGACATTTGGTATTTTGAAGCTGTTGCTTGTGCCTGTAACTTCAATAAAGTTTCCGCATCCCATTCAGAATATTTTTTATAACGTGATTCACGTGTCCATTCCATAATAATTCCTCCTATTATTGTAAACGTATTCTTATCTGTTATTATATTTAATATTGAAAAAACTGTCAATCGTATAACATAACTACAAGCATTATTATAGCATGTAAAAAAGCGATTAAATAAGGAATAAATCACTGAAATTGTCATGAAATATTGGATTTTTATCTGAAATAGAGATTTTTGAGCATTTTTAAGCCAAAATTGCTAAACGATATTCATAAAATTTAATTAAGTAGAGAAAATATAGATTTCATCAGCGTTTTAAAGGAATTTTTAAAATAAATAAAATATTTTTTGTGATAAACGATTGACATATAATAAAAATGCGTTATCATAAATAGTGTAATAATTATTAAGCGTTTTCAATAAAACGTAAATTTAGATGAGAAGGAAGTGTAGATCATGGATCATAAAAAAGTTGCTAAAAATGTAGTTGACGCTGTTGGTAGAGATAATTTAATCGCTGCCGCTCACTGTGCTACGAGATTACGTTTGGTACTTAAAGACGATAAGAAAGTAAACCAAGCTGCTCTCGATGCTGATCCAGATGTAAAAGGAACATTTAAAACAAACGGACAATATCAAGTTATCATTGGACCGGGCGATGTAAATAACGTCTATGATGAATTGATTAAAGATACAGGTTTAAAGGAATTATCTACTGATGATTTAAAGAAAGTTGCTGAACAAGGTCAAAAGTTTAACCCAGTAATGGCATTTATCAAGCTATTATCAGATATTTTTGTACCAATTATCCCTGCCTTAGTTGCTGGTGGTTTGTTGATGGCTTTGAACAATTTCTTAACTCAACCTGGATTATTCGGACCTAAGTCAATTGTTTCAACATCTCCAGTTATTAAGGGCTTATCAGACATGATTCAATTAATGTCTGCTGCTCCATTTATCTTCATGCCAATTCTAGTTGCAATCTCAGCTTCTAAGCGTTTTGGTGCTAACCGTTTCTTAGGTGCTGCTATTGGTATGATTATGACTTCCCCAGATTTAGGTAAAACTGCTAAATACTGGGACATCTTCGGAATGCATGTTGCCCAAACAAATTATGCTTATCAGGTTATTCCTGTAATCGCTGCCGTATGGGTACTTGCTTTCTTGGAAAAGAGATTCCACAAGTGGTTACCAGCAGCTGTTGACTTCACATTCACACCATTACTTTCAGTTATGATTACAGGTTTCTTAACATTTACAGTAATTGGACCAGTTCTAAAGACTGTATCTGATATGTTAACAAACGGTATTGTATGGTTATACGACACAACAAGTTTTGTTGGTATGGGTATTTTTGGTTTAACATATTCTGCAATTGTTATGACAGGTTTGCATCAAAGTTTCCCTGCAATCGAAACACAATTAGTTACAGCATTTGCTAACGGACATGGTGCCGGTGACTTTATCTTCGTTGTTGCATCAATGGCTAACGTTGCTCAAGGTGCTGCAACATTCGCAATTTACTTCTTAACAAAAGATAAGAAGATGAAAGGTCTATCCTCATCTGCTGGTGTATCTGCTTTACTAGGAATTACTGAACCAGCTTTATTCGGGGTAAACTTGAAGTATAAATTCCCATTCTTCTGTGCTTTAATTGGTTCTGGTGTGGCAGCTGCATTTGCAGGCTTAATGCACATTATCGCAGCTTCAATGGGTGCTGCTGGATTTATCGGATTCCTATCCATTTATCCAAAATCAATTCCAATGTACGTTGTTGCTGAATTAATCAGTTTCGCTGTAGCATTCGCTTTGACATTTATCTACGGTAAAGGTCACATGAAAGAAGAACAAGTAGCTCCTGTTGTATCTGCATCTGAAGCTGCTGAAACAGAAGCAAAAGTTGAAGAACAAGTAGCTGCTGAAAGCAAATTAAACGATGAAGTTGTTGCAGCTCCAATTAGTGGTGAATCAAAGAAATTAACTGACGTAAACGATCCTGTTTTCTCTACTCTAGCAATGGGTAACGGTGCTGCAGTTGTTCCAACTGATGGTACAATCTATGCTCCAGTTGATGGTGAATTAACAGTTGCTTATGAAACTAAGCATGCCTATGGCTTGAAATCAGATAATGGCGCTGAGGTATTAATCCATGTTGGAATTGATACAGTTAACTTGAAAGGTCAACATTTCGAATCATTCGTAAAACAAGGTCAAAAAGTTAAGAAGGGCGACAAGTTAGGAACTGTTGATTTAGATGCAGTCAAAGCAGCTGGCTACGACACTACAGTAATGGTTGTTGTTACAAACACTATGAACTATGCTTCTGTTGATCGAGTTGACAATACAAAAGTAAATCATGGTGACGATTTAGTAGCAGTAACTGCAAGATAAGAATAGATTGTAAAAGTATCTGACTTAATTAGGGTCGGATACTTTTTATTTTTCTTAAAATGTAAGCGATGTTGTATAATAGTGCTAAGAGAAATTGTAAAGGTGGGATGTTAGTTGAATAAAGCAGCGATATTACATATACCAGCAAGTGAGATGGCTTATTATGAAAATAAGGATGAATTACACCTTCAATTACAATCAGCCCACAATGATTTAGCGGATGTAACGGTTTTGGTAGGTGAAGTTAGCGGAAATAATAACGATAGCTGGAGATATGAAAGCCTTTTTATGCAGAAAACTTTCGCAACTAGATATCATGATTATTGGGAAGTCATATTAAAATTAAACAAAAATGAAGCACAATATGTATTTAAAGTTACAGACACTTACGGTAATGTAGGACTTTATGACGCCCAACGTTTATGTGAAGCTACGGAAGAAAATGCTAATTCACCACATGGATTTATCATTGAAAATAGAGATATGCGACAAGTAACGCAAATTCCAGATTGGGTTACAAAGACAGTCTGGTATCAAATTCAAATTGATAGATTTGCTAATGGCAATGATAATCTAGCTAAGTTATCTGAGAACGAAGATAATACAACTCAAATTTTAGGTGGAGATCTAACTGGTATTTTAAGTAAACTAGATTATTTACAAAATTTAGGTATTAATGGTATTGTGCTATCTTCTATTTTTGAAGGCGATGGACCATTTAAATTAACGACTAACGATTTTTATAGTATTGATAGTCAGTTTGGCAATAAAGATCTCTTTAAGATGTTAGTCAGCAACTTACATCGCCGCAATATGAAAGTAGTACTAAAAATGAATTTAGCTTATTTAAGCGATAATTCTAGACAATGGCGTGAAATTCTAGAAGAAGGACAACATGCGAAATATGTAGATTGGTTTAATATTAAGGGATTTCCGCCTAAATATAGCCAAGATCCACATAACAAAAATATTGTTAGAGCTAATTATAAATTCAGTGAGTTAAATCCACATTATCCAACTTTGAATTTAAAAAATCCAGAAGTTCAAACATATCTAATTCAAGCAATAAAATATTGGGTAGAACATTTTGAAATTGATGGATTAATATTGGATCATGCTGATAAATTAAGTCGAGAATTTGTACATTTATTAAACCGAAATCTTAAGAAGATGAAACCTGATTTCTACCTAGTTGGAAAATCAGAAATGAGTAATACTAGTGTAGTTCAATTAGGAGATTTTGATGCGATGACAGATGATGCCTTAGGCAATTTGTTATTGAATTTTGCTAGAGATAAGAAAATCGCCGCTAGTGAATTTAAGTATCAATTAAGTCGACAAATGTTAGCTCAAAATACCAAGTTAAGTCGAGTGACCTTAAGAACATTGGATGATCTAACATCTTCGAGAATTTTAACGCGCTGTCGCGAAAATAAGGCTTTGATGCGCTCCTTGTTAACCTTTATGTATTTATTAAAAGGTAGTCCAGCAATTACTTATGGAACAGAACTAGGTCTTTCAGGGCATGATTTTCCAAGTAATCTAGCAGGAATGGATTGGAATCAAGAAGATCAAGACGATAAGATGATGCGTTTTATCAAAGTGTTGAATAATTTTAGGTTGCAAAACTATAAAATTCTAAGTGAAGGTAGTTTTGAGTGGGGCCAGATTAGTGATAGTTATGATTATGTAAGTTTTATCAGAAGAAAAGATAAAAGAAGATTATTTGCTTTGTTTAATTTTGGCTATAATGGAATAAAATTTGTCTTACCTAAACACGCTAAATTAATTTTAGGTCAAAATATTGTAGATGAAAAATCCGAAATAGGTCAGTATGGATTTGTAATATTAGAAGCATAGAGTAAAAGCATATTTGGAAATCATTTCTAAGTATGCTTTTTTAGTAATTCGAGAAATTATGATATATTAATTGTAATGTTATGATTTTTATTTTATAGAGAATAAGGGATTAATATGTACGGAAGAAGAAAAATGCGAACGAGGCAGGGCTTGTCTCGAATTCAAATTATTACTTTGAGTTTTCTACTAGCGATAATGATTGGTAGCTTGATTTTAATGTTGCCTATTATGAGTGCTAGTGGAGAAAGTACAGATTTTGTTGATGCATTATTTACTGCAACAACAAGTGCCTGTATTACTGGATTAGTAACAGTTACAACAGCAACTCATTGGTCGAGTCTTGGGCATATTGTAATTTTATTGTTGATCCAACTTGGTGGTTTAGGAACAATAACGCTGATGTCGTTAGCTTTTTTTGCGACTGGCAAGCGAATATCGTTGCAGAATAGATTATTAATGGCTGATGCTTTTAATCTAGATAATAATAAAGGAATTGTAAGCTTTGTAATTCGAGTCATTAAAGAGTCATTGATGATAGAAGGATTAGGAGCAATAGCTTATTCTATATATTTCATACCACACTTTGGTTTTCTTACAGGAAGTTGGTATTCAATTTTTCATTCAGTGTCTGCTTTTTGTAATGCCGGAATTGACCTATTGGCAGATAATAGTTTAATTGCTTATGCAGGTAATTGGTGGCTTAACATCGTAACAATGCTACTTATTGTTTGCGGGGGTCTAGGTTTTACAGTATGGAATGAATTAATAAAGGGTTTTGCTAATCAGTACCGTTACTACAAAAATGGTAGGGGAAAAAGATTAAAGAATACATTATCACAACATACTAAGATGGTTTTAACAACAACATTTGCCCTGATATTTGGTGGAGCAATTCTATATTACCTTTTTGAAAGAAGTAATCCTAACACATTAGGTAGTGTTAAAAATAGTCAGGCGATGTTAGAGGCACTATTCCAATCTGTAACTACTAGAACAGCTGGTTTTGTAACTATTCCTCAAGCAAATTTAACCATCCCATCAGTAATGTTGACAGTATTCTTAATGTTTATTGGTGGATCTCCAACTGGTACAGCTGGTGGGATTAAGACAACTACATTAGCAGTAATATTGGCTGAAGTTAGAGCGACAATAAAGGGTGAGCCAGAAGCAATTTGCTTCAAACGCCAAGTGCCACGCCAAACAACTAGAAAGGCAATTGCGATTACACTAATCAGTGTTGCAGCAAGTGTTTTAGCGGTGTTACTAATGTACTTTATCCAACCTGGAGATATGACAGATAATGTCTTTGAAGTTTATAGTGCTTTGGGAACTGTAGGTATAAGTCGTGATTTAACCCCACATTTAACAACGGCAGCAAAATATTTAATCATAATTTGCATGTATTTAGGTAGAGTAGGACCAATCTCTATTTTATTGGCATTAATGAGAAGAAAACATCATGCAAATCTTAAGTATGCCCCGGGAAATATTCGAGTAGGTTAGAAAGAAGGTAGGTAGAAGAATGGATAGATCATATGCGGTTTTCGGTTTAGGAGAATTTGGCCGAAGTGTTTCCTATGAATTAATGGAAATAGGAGCTGATGTGTTGGCAGTAGACAAGAATGAAAATAAGATTACAGCGATTGCGGATGATGTAACGATGGCTATTTCTATCGATGCATTAAATGAAATGGCATATGAGAAACTGGGATTGAACAACATGGATGGTGTAGTTGTTTCAATGTCAGGTAATCTCAGTGCTTCAATCATGGCGATTATAGCGGCTAAAGATGCAGGAGTACCTTTAGTAATAGCTAAAGCATCAGATGATACTCAGAGGACGATTTTTAAGAAAGTTGGAGCTGATCGAGTGGTAATTCCTGAACGCGATGGTGCAGTGCGAACAGCGCATAATTTAGTTGCGAAAAATTTCCTAGATTACATAGAACTTTCAGATAAAATTTCAATAATAGAAATAAATGTTAAAGATGAATGGTTACATAAACCATTGGCAGAATTGAATTTACGTTCAAAATATGGTCTCAATGTAATTGCAATTAGACGAAATAATGATTTGCAGACAGATATTGGCCCTAATTTGACTTTTGACAAGGGAGACACAATTTTAGTTGTAACAGATAAACATGATTTAGGATTATAAGAAAGTCTTAAGATGCACAATTTATAACTAAGTGTATGTTAAAATAGCAGGTAAATTGAGCTAAGGATGGGATAGTGTGAAGACTATTTTTCGACTAATAGTAAGGCTAGGAATTATAGCAGTAATTCTAGTAGGAATACAAAAAGTCTTAACAACACCACGATATTTACAGGCAATAATGCCATATGTAAATCAAGTAGAAGAATTATTAGGAAAAAAGACCAATTATACACTTGAAAGTGGAGAACAGAAGAATAAAGTACAAACAGATAATGTTAAATATGACAATAACCGTTGGCCTAACAATACAGCCACAGTCTATATAGACATTGATGATAGTACTTTATACAATGCCTTTGTGTCAGCGATAAAGCAGTGGAATAATACTGGTGCATTTACATTTAAGATTGTGAATGATAAGAAAGACGCAGACATAGTAGGTAAGTTAATGGAAAATGATGATGGAACTGCAGGAACGACAGATACTACAACTGACGAGCAAACTAAGCGAATTATTAAAGCTACAGTTTACTTAAATCGTTATTATCTAGAAAGTGCCACATATGGTTACAGTGAACAACGAATAGTTAATACTGCTGAACATGAATTGGGACATGCGATAGGACTAGATCATACGGATGAAGTATCAGTTATGCAGCCAGCAGGATCTTATTATACGATTCAGCCACGCGATGTAGATGTCGTTAAGAAACTATATCAGGAAAATTAGAATTAAATTCAGGGGAGAAGATTGGGGTGGAAGATTATCTAATTACGATTGTAATACCAATGTATAATGTCGAGAATAGTATTGAAAGGCTTATTATTAGTATTTCGAAGGCATTCAAAAATCAAGAAAGTTTAGTAGAAGTGTTAGCTATAGATGATGGATCTACGGATAAAACTGTGAAAATTTTTGAAAAGCTACAAAAAAAGAATCAGGCATTAGCATTAAAATTAATAAGGAACTCACATGGTGGAGTAAGTAAAGCTAGAAATACAGGGATTAAATATAGTACAGGACAGTATGTAACCTTTGTTGATAGTGATGATGAGCTTGCCTTAGTAGATGTAGTTGATCTAAAAGAAAAGCTAGCCCGAAATGCTGAAATAATAATTTTTGATACGGATAGAAATGATGTTATAGATCTAAATAAGGATAATAACAGAGCTGAAGTTTTGGCAGAAATTGCGATGTTAGGTAAACATGCGATTAGTACAGGAATACAAGACAAAATATATTTACGCTCATTTTTAATCGAAAATAAAATAGCTTTTAATGATAAGCTACGAGTAGGAGAAGATACATTATTTATTTTTGATGCAGTATCATTGGCAAATAAAGTAGTAGAAACAAATAGTAAATTTTACGTAGTCCATGATTCTAGCTCAGTACATTTATTCAATGAATATAATGTAACTAATGAATTGCTTTTCCGTAAGTATTTGTTAGAAATATTATCCAGACTTGAGTCTAATTCAATAATCGAGAAAATTAAAATACGTTTTGGTATAACTGGGATAATCTTCTTGATTGAATGCTATTTTGCACCTTTAGTGAGAACTAGACGTTTGACTTATACAGAAGCTAAAGCAAGGTTAGAGGATATTATACGTGAAGGACAGTATGAAGGTTTTAACAGTGCTGTCTTTGACAAAGCATTATCTAAGCGTGGAAAAATCTTTAGAAAATTAATTAATAAGGGAATGTTTAAGACGGTAATTTTCTTGTTAAATACTGAAGATAGGATAAAAGGAATTAAACGAATATAAAAGTAAAAATTGCCAGAGATCATTATTAGAACGATCTTTAGCAATTTTTTTATTATTGAGAAACTATTTAACTGTCTTTACAAAAATTGATATTCTTCCAGAGAGTCAAACCAGTCATAACGTAGTAACTGTTTTAACTTCTTATTTACTGGAATCCAGATTCCACTACGCAAGATATCAATCATGGTTTTTAAGAAGAGTTTATCTTTGATAGTACTTTTCGGCCTATCAACAGTGATAATCTCATTATCTTCGGTTTTTAAAGTAATTGTTTTATTATTAACTTTTATAACTTGTGCAGGGACTATATCATTTTCATTAATTTTAACTTCTACATTTTTTTCATTCATATTTTAATCAACTCATTTCTAAAAGAAACACTTATCTCTATCAACGATTCTTATATTAACAGAGTGTTATAAAGTAAATGTAAACGATAACTAAAGATTTGTTAAAATAATTGACGATATTTTGAAATTTTAGTAGATAAATCTTATTTGGTATAATTAAGGTGTGAAATAGAAAGAGGTGGGATGATGAAAAGGAACATAGTACTTATTCTTTGTTGCATATTCCTCTCGCTAATAGGAATAAAGAATATTCAAGCTGATGTAAATTATGATGTAAAGGACTATACAGTTAATGTTGATGTTCAAAAAAATGGATCGTTAATAATTAAAAGACATATTCGCTATGATTTTCCAGATGAAGCACATGGCGTATACTATCGCCAAAATTTGGAAAGTAATCAGCAAATAAGTCAAACTCAAGTATGGATTAATGGACAAGAAGCCCAACAAAACGATAGCGCAGGAAATAATACATACAAATTAACACGCGATGATAAAGGATATTTATTTAAGGTTTATCATAATGCAGACAATCAAGAAGTGAATTTCACATATCAATATGTATTAAATAATGCTGTTATTAATTGGAAAGATACAGCTGAATTGAATTTTAAAGTAATTGGTGATGGCTGGGAAACAGAGTTAAATAATATAAAAGTGACAATTAAATTGCCAGGACAAGATGTCTCTGATTTGCAAGCTTGGAGTCATGGACCATTAACGGGAACGACAAAAGTAGATAAGAAATCAGGGCAGGTAACACTTAGTTTGGCAGAATTACCAGCTAAAAATTTTGTAGAAAGTCATATTTTATTTCCAATAGCTCTTACTCCGGAAAATACTAACGTACGAAATGAAAAGCATAAGGCTGAGGTTCAGAAACAGGAAAAACAACTAGCCTTAGAAGCTAATCGAAAACGTAAAGCGCAGGAAAGAAAAGATAGACTTTGGGCTGGAGCGATGTTTGTGGTAATTTGTGTGGGATCTTTTGGAAGTATCTTGTATAATTTGATGCCACTAAAGGAGAAGACTTACCGTCCATTATCAGTTAAGAACGCCCCTCACGTGTTCGAGCTACCAAATTATGAAGCTGCAGTAGCGCAAAGTTTATTTAGAGATACTGATCCTGATAACAAGGCGTTAAGTGCTTATTTGCTAGAATTATCAGTAAAAAGAGTAATAAAAATTGAACCAATTCCAAATAAAAAGAAAGACTATCTTTTAACCTTACTGGATGAAACAGCGTTATCCAATAATGAAATATTAGAATTATTGTTTAACAAAATAGGTGATACCAAGCAGGTAAGTATGAAACAAATAAAGAAATACGGTAAGAAAAAGCATGAACATATGAATGTTGTAAATACGTATAAGGCTTGGCAGAAATCAGTTAGAGATGAAGCTAACAAACTAGGATGGGTTTCGAATAATGCAAAATCAGCTATGATTAGAAGAGCAATCATTTCTGGTATTTTGATGTTAATATTAATCGTGGGACTCATTATCACTGATAATTCAGCTGCTCTATGGGTTATGGGGGTAAGCTTAGTGCTACTAGTGGCCTCAATTCTATACTTTATAATGAAAGATTCAATTTATACCAAAACAGGTGCAGCTGGAATGACGGAGCTGCGAGGCTTTTATCGTATGATGAATGATATTGGTAGATTTAATCTTAAAGAAGTTGGTGACATTGTTTTATGGGAAGGATTGTTACCATATGCAGTTGCTTTAGGATTATCTAAAAAAGTATCTAAAGCCTTAATTGATAACTTTACAAGTGAAGAACTGCAAAATAGTAATTTCATTTACTACTATCCATTCATCTATCATAATGGAATTGCTAATTTTAGTAATGATTTTAATAGTAGCTTTACCAGAGGAATGGGAAGTTATTCCTCATCATCAGGCGGATCCGGTGGTTTTTCTGGCGGTAGTTCTGGTGGATTTGGTGGCGGCTCTGGTGGTGGAGCATTTTAGGATGAATCTCAGTAGGAAACTACTGGGATTTTTATTTTTGTGTTTATTGTTAACTTAATTACAAAAATAGGTTAACAATTATCAGAGTATAGGTTATAATATCTATATGTTTTGAATTAGAAAGTGAGGAAGAGAATTGAAAACAAAAAATGTAGCATTAATTGCGATGATGACAGCAATTATTATTGTATTAGGATTTGTACCACCAATTCCTTTGGGCTTTATTCCTGTTCCATTAGTTTTACAAAACATGGGAATAATGTTAGCTGGGGCTATTTTAGGCTCTAAGCGTGGATTTTTATCAGTTATTATTTTCTTACTACTAGTAGCAGTTGGATTACCATTAATGACAGGTGGTAGAGGTGGAGTTGCAGTCTTTGTTGGAGCAACCGCTGGCTATATTTATGCTTATCCATTCGCAGCAGCATTAATAGGTTATGGATTAAAGAAATTTTCGCATTCAAATTTATGGCTAGAACTTTTAATTGTTTGGGTAGTAGGTGTTATCTTTATAGATATTTTAGGAGCAATAGGGTTAACAGCTATAGCTCACATGCCCTTTATAAAAGCCTTGATATCTAACTTAGTATTTATTCCTGGTGATACAATTAAAGCTTTAGTTGTAGTACTAATTTACAGAAGATTGAAAAAGATGAATATCGTTGAAGCCTAGAAAAAACCATCTGAATAATTTTCAGATGGTTTTTTTTAATGTAATTCGATATCTTGACTCTTGTTTTTACTTTTAATTGTTAAAGCTAAGAGTAAACCAACAATTGTTAGAAAAGCAGTAAAGTAGAATCCAAAATGAACCCCAGAAGTAAAGGAAATAGCTTTATTAGAGCTATGTGAAACTGCTTCACCGATACCTAAAAGACTAGTAGCAATTGCAGTAGCGATCGCACCAACAATTTGTTGAAGTGTATTCATGATAGTCGAACCATCAGCTGATTCAGGACCTTGTAAAGCATTAAGTCCATGAGTTTGTGATGGTGACATAGCAAGTGGACAACCAATCATTAAGATAATGTGGGCTGTGATAACGTAAGCAACTGAAGATTTTTCAGATGCAAAAATGAACATGATTGATCCGAGTAATGCTATGAAAAATCCGATAGTAGCAGGGATTTTAGCACCAATACTATCATATAAACGACCAGAAATTGCGGAAACCAAAGCGTTAATAATACCACCTGGAAGCATGATGATACCTGTCATAGCAACTGGAAGTAACATCGCATTTTGGATGAACTGTGGTAATAAGTACATAGATGATAAGATAATTCCAAAGTCAATCATGACTAAGAAAGCACCAGTTCTAAAGTTAACTTTACTGAAAACGCGTAGATTTAATACAGGATTTTCAAGTTTTAATTGACGACGAGCATATAAAATTAAAACGATGATCGCAACTAAAATAAGACCTAAAACTTTAAATGAAGTCCAACCAGATTCACTGGCAAAACTTACCCCAGCAACAAGAGATGAAAATCCGATAATTGAACCTAAAACAGAAAGAACATCAACATGTGGTCGAGTAATCTTATTAACATTTTCAAGTGTGAAAATCGCAAATAATAGACCAATAACTAATAAAACTGTAAAGATAAAGAAGATATCTCTCCAAGATAAAGCTCCTAAAATGATACCAGTAATAGTAGGTCCAATTGCTGGAGCAAACATAATAACTAAGGCGTTAACCCCCATTACCGCACCTAGTTTTTGTGGTGGGAAGATTAACATAGCGACAGTAAACATTAAAGGTAGAATTAAACCAGTTCCGATACCTTGAATTAAACGTCCAATTAATAAAACAGTAAAACTATTTGCAAAACCTGAAATTAGGGCACCAATTGCGAAATCAGCTAAAGCAAAAATAACAATTTGACGAGTAGTAAACCACTTAGAAATAAGGCTTAAAAATGGTAAAACAATCCCAATAACTAACATATATCCTGTTACTAACCATTGTAGTGAACTAGGTTCAACATTAAAAACCTTACCTAAAGTTGGAAGGGCGATGTTTAATGATGTTTCACTTAACATACCAACAAAAGCCCCAATTAACATACTAGTCATCGCAAGCCAGGGATGTTTAACATCTACTTGCGCAGATAATTGTTGTGAAATTTTCTCTTTCTCCAAAAAATTTTCCTCCTTAATATTTTCTTAAACAGTAAGACTGTTGATTATATTAACAGAAAAAATTTTTCTTCGTAAGTTAGATTTTGATTAGAAATGACACTTATAAAGTAACAAAAAAATTGTCCTTTACAAGGGACTATTTTAGTAAATGTAAACGTTTTTTTATGATGTATAATATAGATTGTAAGGGGGCGGTACTATTGGGAGAAGATTTAACTCAAAAGTTAATTGATTACTTTAGATTAAATGATGATTTTCACACCTCCAAGCAACTATCCGCGGAGTTTGATGTATCAGAAAAAACTATAAAAAGATATGTCACAAAAATAAATGAGATATATGAACATCCCATAATTATCTCTGAAAGGGGGAAGGGATATAAATTTGATTATCAAGAGTATCTTTTAAGGATAAAAGGTAAAGCTAGTTCTGAAAGTGAATATAGACAAAAACAAATATTAAAGAAGTTATTGTTAATGGCACCACAGAAGCTAAAAGTAAGTACAATCTTTGATGGGTATTACATTAGTGACTCTGTTATTAGAAATGATGAAAAAATATTAAACAAGCAATTAAAAAAATGGAACTTAGTGTATAAAAGACATGACAGATTTGCAGGAATTGAAGGAAATGAAAAAGATATACGAAATGCGTTAATGGAGACGATATTGAATGTTGATAAAGGATTAGATTTGTCTTCTTTATATAAAAATGCTTCTGAAATTAATGATAAAGATTTTCATTTTACAATGGAGCAGCTAGATCTTATCTCTAGTGCACTGAATAGTTCGATTCCATTTCCTTACAATATAAACTTTTTTGCACATATTTATATTTTACTGGATAGGGCTAGAAAATATATAAGTGTACAGGAAAAAGAAGTTAATAGTGATGAAAAGGTAAAATCAAATCCTGAAATTTATAGTGTTTGTAGGAATATAGTTAGTAATATTGAGCAATATTTGAATAGAAAGGTAGATAGCTCCGAGATATTTTATTTGTATGAGTATTTAGTATCATCAAGGTTGGATAATTATAAAATATCAACTAGATATGAAAGTTTAGCAGAAAGAGTAACAGCTAGATATATTTTTTTGGTAAGTAATACTTTAGATACTAATTTTGATAATTCTTTAGCTTTAGATATGGAAGGACATATTCTAGCTATGTTAACAAGATTAGAGAGAAACATAACTTTACCAAATGCTTTGTTAGAAGAAATACAGTTTGAATATAAAGAGATATTTGATGCTGTGAAAGAAGCTTCTATAAACATTGAAAGTGAATATGGGTTAGCTCCTATAAGTGATGATGAAATAGGATTCATTACAATCTATTTTGCTAAATATGTAGAAATATTCGAAGAACAACTAAATATATTGATAATGTGTACTACAGGTATTGGAACTTCAGAATTATTGGCTGTAAAAGTAAGTAAGGAATTGCCAGAACTAAATATAGTAGGAGTTACGTCAAATACAAATATAAAGAAGTATCTAACCTCTAATGAAAAAAGAATAGATTTTATTATAACAACAGTTCCTTTAAGAGAAAAACTAGATATACCTATAGTTTTGGTAAGTGCATTATTTACTAAGCAAGATAAGAAAAATGTACAGTTGGTAATAAAGGAAGTGAAAAATAATGCCTGAAAACTTATTGATAGAATCAATTAAATTAGACGATTTTTCATCGAAAAATAGGACTTTAAAATCTTTGGCAGAAAAAATTTCAAAGAAATATAGTACAAACAAGAATGAAGTACTACACAGTCTAATGGAAAGGGAAATGATATGTAATACAGGATTAGAAAAAGGTATTGCAACTCCACACATTATACTAAGTAGTAAAATACCAGCAAAAATTATTATAACTAAATTAAATAAGCAAGTTGATGATTGGATATGTTTGGACAATACTAAAGTAGATTTGCTTGTGTGCCTTATTTGCTCGAAGGATAACGTAAGTCAGGAAGAATTAAAAAGAATGAAGAAAATATACAGCTTGTTAGGAGACGAATTATTTATAGAAAAGATAACTAAAATTAATAATGAAAACGAGATAGTAAAGATTTTTAGGAATTTAGTATAAATAAATTTTAAAATATATGGAGGTATATATCATGTTAGTTTCAGGAGATCGTTTATTACAAGTAGCACATAGAGAACATTTTGCTATTCCAGCATACAATGCAGGATCTGGTCAATTATTTACATCAACTTTAGAAAAATGTGAACAAATGCAGTCACCATTTATTATGGCTATCCATCCTACAGAATTAGAGTTTTTACGTGATAACTTTATTGGCCAAGTTAAGGAAGCGCTTAATAAGACCGATTTACCAGTTGCTCTACATTTAGATCATGGTGCTTCATATGAACAAGTAATCCATGCTATTCACTTGGGATTTACAAGCGTAATGATAGACTGCTCAACTAAATCATATGAAGAAAATGTTGAAATTACTAAAAAATGTGTAGAAGCAGCACATGCGACTGGAGTATCAGTGGAAGCAGAATTGGGAACAATTGCTAATACCGGCTATGATATTGAAGGACATTTAACAGATGATGTTCAATATACTAATCCAGAACAGGCAAAAGATTTTGTTGAAAGAACAGGTGTAGATTCATTAGCTATAGCAATTGGGACAGCGCATGGACTTTATCCTAAAGATGTACGTCCTAAGCTAAAACCTGAAATTGTAAAGGAAATTGCAAAAGTAGTAGATATACCATTAGTATTACATGGCGCATCTAATAATCCAGATGAAGAAATTAAAAAGGCTATAGAGTATGGAATTAATAAAATAAATATTTCCAGCGATATCAAAATAGCTTTTGCTAAAGAGCTAAGAGATGTATTAAACAGTGAAAATCCAGAGGAAATTAGAGAACCAAAAATTATGTTTCCAAAACCAATGATTGAATGTCAAAAAGTTGTAGCTCATAAAAATAATCTCTGCAATGATGTTGATAGAACAACTTTGTATTATCAAGATGAAAAAGTAAACGAATTACCTTATGATGAAAAGAATTTACAAACAGAACATTTTTCAGCATAGTTTTGCAGAAAAGAGAGGTAGAGTATGAATGAAATTGTAAACGTTTTAGATCCGAAGATAATAGAACTTAATATAGATGCAAAAAATAAAAAAGAAGCTATTACTGAGTTATCAAAAAAATTAAAAGAAGCAAATTATATTGATGATATAGATGCTTTTATTGAGGATATTTATATACGTGAATCAGAAGGAATAACAGGAATTGGAGATGGAATAGCAATACCTCACGGAAAAAGTAGCTATGTTTCTAGTGTAGGTGTAGCCATTGGAATATTAAAGAATGGTATTGAATGGGAGTCATTGGATGATGAACCTGTAAAAATTGTTATTTTGTTTGCAGTAAGTGATGACAATAAAGCTGCTAGAAATCAACTAAAGTTATTATCACTTTTTGCGGGAAGATTAGGAAATAATGAAGTTGTAAAGAAACTTAAAATGGCAAAAACAAAAGAAGATGTAATAAATTCATTTACAGAAGGAAGTGTAGTGTCATGAAAATTGTAGGAATTTCAGCTTGTTCGGCAGGAATCGCACATACGTATATTGCAAAGGAAAAAGTAGTGAATGCTGCTAAAAAATTAGGAGACACAATCCATATGGAAACTCAAGGAACTATAGGTGTCGAAGACGAACTTACAAAGAAAGAGATAGAAGAAGCAGATGTAGTTCTACTGACGGTTGACGTAAAAGTTTCTGGAATGGATAGATTTAAGGGAAAGAAACTTATTAAAGTTCCGACTGATACAGCTATTCAGAGTCCTAACAAATTGCTAGAAAAAATTCATGAGGCCATTAATAAATAGGAGGATTTATTATGAAGAATATAAAATTTAAAGAACCAGCATTAACGGCCATATCGTATTTAATACCAATTGTTGTTGCAGGGGGATTTCTATTAGCCATTGGAAATATTTTTGGTGGAGAAGCTATTACTGAATTTAAGGGTACGATAGGAATATGGGATGCTCTTTCAACTGCAGGTGGGCTAATATTAGGAATGCTACCGGTTGTTGTATCTACAGGAATTGCGTTTGCTATTGCCGATAAACCAGGAATTGCACCAGGTTTTATGGTAGGATTAATTTCTAAAACTATAGGATCCGGTTTTTTAGGTGGATTAATAGGGGGATATATAGCTGGTTGGTGCGCAGTGTTGGTTTTAAAATATGTTAAAGTACCAGCATGGGCAAAAGGACTTATGCCAACATTAATAGTTCCATTTTTATCTTCGTTGATAGCTGGAGCAGTTATGTTTTATATATTAGGTGGCCCTATTGCAGAAGGTACAAAAGTATTAACGGTATATTTAAAGTCTCTAAATACAAACGAGAAATTCTTTTATGGATTAGTTATAGGTATACTTGCTTCTATTGATTACGGTGGAGCTATTAATAAAACTGTATTTGCACTTGTTTTGGCTATGCAAGCACAAGGAATTAATGAACCAATAACAGCGTTAATTTTAGCATCTATGGTAACACCATTTGGATTTACATTTGCGTATTTCTTACAAAAAGTATTTCACAAGAAAATATATACACAAATGGAAGTAGAAACATTGAAGACAGCATTTCCAATGGGATTAGTTGAGATTACAGAAGGTAGTTTACCTATTGTTTTAAATGATTTATGGAGAAGCATTGTAGCAACCGGATGTGGGGGTGCTATTGGAGGTGGCTTATCTATGTTATGGGGAGCTGACTCTAAAATTCCAGCTAGTGGATTATTTGCAGTACCTACAATGTCCAGACCATTACAATTCTTAGCAGCTCTAGTCATAGGAAGTTTAGTTACAGGTATTGTATTTTACATCTTAAAGAAACCGGTTACAGAAGAAGCAGAAGAAGTTGAAGAAAAAGATGTAGATCTTGGAGAGATTAATATTGGATAAGGTAGTAGATTTTGTTGGAAATTCAAAACAGTTAAATGGTGTATATTATATTGAATTTAAAGAAGGAAAATCAACTGGTTTAAAAGCATATAATGTTTTTACTGAAAGTGGACTATCTATGAATATACTAATAGATAGAGGAATGGATATTTCAGATTTAAAAGTAGATGGAAAAAATGTTTCATTTTTATCACATACAGGATTAGTTAATAGTAATTACTTTGTAGAAGAAGACAATAGAGGATTTATGAGGAATTTTAATGTTGGATTTCTAACTACAGGTGGATTGTCTTATATGGGTACACCGTCTAAGTCTAAAAATTTCGGTTTACATGGTGTTATAAGTAACACCCCAGCTGATAACTATTACTATAAGTTAAAAGAAAACTGCATAGAGATAGTTGGAAAAGTTAGAGAGGCAGAGATGTTAGGTGTAAATTTAGTCTTAGAAAGACGTATAAAAGTATATACTAAAGAGAAAAAGATCTCAGTTTCTGACGTAGTAAAAAATAAAAGTTATACAAGAACTCCGTTGATGTTACTTTATCATGTGAATTTTGGTTATCCTTTTTTTAATCCTAATATAAGATTGATTATAGATCCTGAAAAAACAGTCAATAGAGATGATAATGAGATAAGGAATTGGCACACATTCAGTTATCCGGAAAAAGTTAAGAATGAAGAAGTATATATTCATAAAATGAAAAAAACAGAGGCTATAGTAGAAAGCCCAGATACCAGTATGAGAATGAAAATGATGTATAGTGAAAATCTACCAATATTAAATGAATGGAAGTTAGAGTCAAAAGGAAGTTATGTTTTAGGTTTAGAACCTGCAACAAATTCAGTGACAGGATATGATGAACAAAAATTAGAAAATAAAATACAATACTTAGACGCCAGAGAAGAAAGAAAGTTTAACTTGGATTTTTCTTTTGAAAGGATATGAATATAGTTTTATGAAAAGATCTGAAATTAATAGCATATTAAAGAAAGATATAGAATTTGCTAAAAAACATAAAATTTACTTCCCTAATTTTGCTAATTGGAATAAGGAAGATTGGCAGAATTTAGATGAACGTTACAGGGAAATTGTAGATAATATGTTAGGATGGGATGTAACGGATTTTGGTAGTGGAAATTTTGAAAAATATGGTTTAGTTGCATTTACATTTAGAAATGGAAATTACAATAGAAAAGACTTGTATCCAAAGCCTTATTGTGAAAAGGTATTGTTTCTTGATGAAGGTCAAGAGCTACCGTATCACTATCATAAGTTAAAAGAAGAAGATACTATTAATAGAGGCGGTGGAAATTTATTAATAAAGGTTTGGAATTCTGTAGGTAATGATTTAGATAGAGAATCACCAGTAACTCTAAAAAAAGATGGAGAACAATTAACAGTACCGGCTGGTACAACAATCAGATTAAAACCGGGAGAAAGCCTAACTACAACACAAGGTATTTATCATAAATGGAATGTAGAAAAAAATACAGGAGATGTACTAGTTTGGGAAGTTTCATCTACTAACGATGATAAAGTTGATAATTATTTTTACGAAAAATATCCACGGATACCTAAAATAGAAGAAGACGAAGAACCTTATCGTGTATTATTTGGTGACTATGATTTACTAAATTTAAATTTTGAAAAGTTAGATAAGTAATGGTTTTAAGCTGAGATTAATATTTTATCTCAGCTTTTTTTAATGAGGTGAAATTATGGAAAAATATGTTTTAGGAATAGATTTAGGAACAAGTTCTGTTAAAGTGATATTAGTAAATAATGATGGAAAAGTTGTAGCACAAGAAAAAGGAACGTATGATTTGATTCAAGAAAAGGCTGGATATAGTGAACAAAATCCCGAAGACTGGGTAATATCAACAATTGATGCAATGAAGAAAGTTATAGACAAGAGTAAGGTAGATAAAAATAAAATAGAAGGGGTTAGTTATTCAGGACAAATGCATGGATTAATTTTATTAGATGAAGAAAATAATGTACTAAGACCTGCAATTTTATGGAATGATACTAGGACGACAGAAGAATGTGAAAAAATCAAGGAAAGGTTAGGTAGTAAATTTATATCAATAACTAAAAATACTGCATTAGAGGGATTTACATTACCTAAATTACTATGGGTAAAAAAGAATGAATCAAATATTTGGAAAAAGACGACAGTATTTTTACTACCAAAGGATTATTTACGTTATAGAATGACCAATAATATATCTACAGATTATTCAGATGCTACTGGCACTGTTCTAATGGACATAAGAGAGAAAAAATGGAGTAAGGAATTATGCAATAAGTTTGATATTCCTTTATCTATATGTCCACCAATAGTTAATTCAACAGAATTTGTAGGTAATATATCAGCAGAATTTAGTAAACTTACAGGTTTACCTACAACAGTGAAAGTATTTGCTGGAGCAGGGGATAATGCTGCTGGAGCACTTGGATCAGGAATATTAAGTTCAGACACTGCATTAGTTAGTGTAGGAACATCTGGAGTAGTATTAAATTATGAGAATAATATATCAGACGATTATCACGGTCAATTACAGTTTGAAAATTATATAAATTCAGATTCATATTATTCAATGGGAGTAACATTATCTGCAGGGTATTCATTAGATTGGTTTAAGAGAAATTTTTATAGTGATAAAAGTTTTAATGAAATGATAGAGGATGCTAGAAAAGTTGAGCAAGGGGCAAAAGGTTTATTTTTTACGCCTTATATAATGGGAGAAAGAACACCATATGCAGATGCAACAATAAGAGGGAGTTTTATAGGGGTTGATGCTAGACAAAGTCGTGCAGATTTTACAAGAGCTGTTATGGAGGGAATAACGTTCAGTTTTAAAGATATTTTGAATATTTATAAAAAGAATGGAAAGTCTTGTAAAAGAATTATATCTATAGGTGGAGGTGCTAAAAGTGCTTTTTGGTTACAAATGCAAGCTGATATTTTTAATACAAGCGTAATAAGTTTAGATAATGAAGGACCTAGCTTAGGAGCAGCAATGATAGCTGCAGTAGGGTTAGGATGGTTTAATAGTATATCTGAATGTGCTAAGACGTATATAAAATATGGAAAAGAATATACACCTGATAAAGAAAAAGTAGCAATTTATAAAGAATTATATGATACATATCATTTAATTTATAACCAAACCAAACTAATAAGTAATCAAACGAAGAAAGTTAAGATATGTTAGATTAACAGCATGAAAATTCAATCTGAAACAGACTTATTGTATAATGGTACTATTATTTCAAAGTAAATATGGAAAGGAAAAAATAGTGCTTAAGAAATTAAAAAAATTAGGAATAAGTTTCCTAACTTCTTTGATGGTAGTAATAACAGGGATAGGACAAGGCTTTATTAATGCTGATCAAACTTTACCACAGTTAGATTTAGAGGCTAAATCAGCAATTGCGGTAGATGCTAAAACAGGGCAAATCATTTACGCTAAAGATGATAAACAAACATATCCAGTTGCATCTATGTCTAAACTGCTGACAGCTTATATATTATTACAAGCGATTCATAAGGGTGAAATTACCTGGGAAACCAGAGTAACCCCTACTGCAACTGAAGTAGATATTAGTAATAATACTGAATTGACAAACGTGCCTCTACAAGAGGGGCATAGTTATACTATAAGGCAGTTGTACCAAGCGATGTTGGTAGGTTCAGCGAATGCAGCAACTATGTTGATAGGCAATGCTATTTCAGGAACGCAGACTAAGTTTATAGATAAGATGAGAGAAACTGCCAAAAGTTTGGGAATTACAGATGCTAAGATCTACAGTGCGAATGGACTAACAGCTAAGTATTTGGGCGATGAAATTTATCCTAATACAGATGAAAATGCAGAAAACGAATTTTCAGTACGAGACATGGCGATTATTTCGCAAAAGTTGATTAAAGAGTATCCAGAGATTTTAGAAACGACAAAATTAACCAAGATCGATTTTAACGATAATGGAGAAATTACAACTGTTAATAATACGAATGAATTGCTACAAGATGATTCAAATTTAGAAGTTGATGGTCTTAAAACGGGAACATCAGATGCAGCAGGTTATTGTTTTGCATCAACAACTAACAAAGATGGTCACCGCATTATAACAGTAATTGCTGGAGCAAAAGACAATGATGCTAGATTTGATCAAACCAAGAATTTGTTAAATTATATTTACAATAATTATGATTACTTGGCTATAAGTACAAATCAAGCGTTAAGACAGGATGTTAAAGTCAAGTATGGAAAACAAAGCAGTATATCAACAATAATCGGAAATGATTTAAGTTTATGGGTGCCTAAGAACACTAGAGCAAAGGCGCTACAAATTAAATTAACACCAAAATCTTCTACAATAGAAGCACCAATCAAGCAAGGTGAAACAGTGGGAGATTATCAAATAACGATTGCTGGTAACTTAGGGTTCATAGATGGATCAACTGATTTGAAAACTAAAGCATTAGCTGCTAATAGTGTAGAAGGAATTAATATTCTTATAAAATGGTGGCAAATGCTGAGCGATGCAATATAGGAAAAAAGACGAAGTTTATTACGTATGAGGACTAGTAAGAAATAGATTACTGCGAAATTAGTACTAAAGTATGCTATAATTGTCCTTGCAAAGAGAAAGTATAATACTAAGAGAAAAGACGAAGTTCAAATGAATTTCGTCTTTTTTCAGCATTTGTCATGAAATGCTGAACTAATAATCTGATTATATTAGTATTTATAAAAAAATGATCAGTATTTAAAACTTAAAATGCCGATATATACTGAATTTAAATTATAATATGCTGATTAAATGCGTCTGAAATCAGTAAAATATGCTAGAATTAACTTGTGAGGTGATGAAAATGCTTTCTCAAGAGCAAAGATTAGAAGAAATTAAAGAGATGTTAGCAAAAAAACATAAATTAACAACACATGAATTAGCTGATCATTTTGGGATTGCATTTGACACGGCTAGAAGAGATGTATTGAGATTGACATCTACGGGACAAGCAGCTCGAATTCATGGTGGGTTGATGGAAATTAAATTTAATAATGTACCAGGATTTGTAACACGTTCCCACATTCAGTCCCCAATTAAAGCTAAAATGGCTCGATTAGCTAGAGAAGAATTTAATCCAAGTGGCTTATATTTTGTAGGTGCCTCCACAACATTGATGCAGATGTGTGAGCAATTAGGGCAAATTAATACTACAATTATGACCAATTCAATTGATAATGCTGTGAGATTAATGCTAAATAAACTGCCAGAAGTGGAATTATTAGGTGGAAAAATTGATAAAGGGAATCGTTATACATATTCAATGGAAACATTGTCCCAATTAGATAATATTACTTTTGATGCTGCATTTATCGGAACTTCTAAGATTCAACCAGATGGAGTTATGGTAGTGGATTCTTATGATGCAGCGATTGCTAAAAAAGTTGTTGAACGATCAAGAAAAGTTATTTTAATTGCTCAGAAGTATAAGTTTGTAACTAATAATTCCTCACCATATAAGTCCGCTAACTTAAAGGATATTGACGTATTAATTACAGATGTGCCATTAGAAGAAAAATATCGTAAGTATTTTAAACCAGATATAAAGATAAAGTACGTGAAAGAAGATGAGACAAAATGATAAAGCATATATTTACAGATATGGATAAAACATTGTTGAATGATAAGGGACAAATTAATCCCAAAACAGCAGAATATCTACAAAAGATAGATTTGCCATTAACTTTAGTAACTGCACGTGCTCCTAAAGAAATGCAGTTTGCGATTGATGACTTAAATTTAAAAGGTGAACAAATTGCTTTTAATGGTGGATTGATATTCTTCCCACATAAAGATGGAAATGAAGTAATTTCTTCCAATCCATTACAAGCAGAAGCTGCCAAGCGAGTAATTGAAAAAATTCAAGACAAATATGAAGGTGTATCAGTAAGTTGGTATACCAAGGACGAGTGGTATGCTCAACAAGAAGATGATGGTACAAGATATGAAACAAGTATTACTAATATCAAGCCAACTTTGAAGAAGTACAGTGAAATCGACTATACCGAACCTATTTATAAAATTATGATTGTTGGAACAAATATGGAAAACTTCGATAAAGTTGTAGATATAATTAAAGAGATGAAATTAGATGGCGTTAGTGCAAATCATTCTAATTATAATTACTTTGAAATTACTAATGAAGTTGCGGTTAAGAGTTTTGGAATTGAGTACATTAGACAAAGAGATAACTTAAAGAAAGAAGAATTATTAGCATTTGGCGATGGAGAAAATGACATTAAGATGTTCGAAACAGTTGGTACTTCGGTAGCGATGGGAAATGCTAACGATAAAGTTAAATCAATTGCGACATATACCACTCTATCAAATGAAGAAGATGGAATTGTTCATGGTTTAGAAAATGTCGTTAAGCATTTACTATAAGATAAAAACCACGATAAATCTAAGTAGAAATTAGATCTGTCGTGGGTTATATTTATATGCTTAAACGATAAACATCGCAGGAATAAAAATTACCAAGTCATAGATAATATGACCGATAATTCCACCCCATAAACTGTTTGTTTTTCTCCAAGCGTAGTTAAATGGTAGACGAGTTAAACCAATTACTACGATACATTGGTATAAGTTTCCATGATAAATTTTCAAGTGCATTAAACCAAATAAAATGGCACTAATTAGTCCAGCTATGATCCAGGCTTGCTTAGAAGACATCTTTTTAGCAAGTAAATGATATAGCGGAAATGCAACTGAAGCTGTGATCAATTCTTCGCCTATCAAAGAGATGGAAAGAAGAACTAAGTGTTGTATACGAGCAAGAATAGGTCCCGTATGAACAGCATTAGAATTTTCAACAAAACCAGTATGGAAGAGTAAATTTCCTAGTGCCATAGTGGCAAATGAAGTAATAAAAGTCAAAATAATCGACCAAAAAATAATCTTCCAACTACCTTTTTCCATTTTGCCCATAGATACTTTTAAAGTCTCAAAGTTGAATTGAGTAACAATTGCTAGAGCCCCTCCAACAATGAACCAGATCCAAGTCAGAGGAAGAACTCCAGATAATGAACCATAAACTCCTAGAGCGATGAAAAGTACTGAAAGATACCAGTAAGGTCTTAACGGCGTTTTTTCTAAATTATTTAGCATAGCATATAATTCCTTTCTATTTCCCTTTTTAAATAAAAACGTCCATGTAAATCTATCATGAGATAAACATGGACGTCAATTTATATGCTTGATTATTTTTCTTTTACAGATTGAATTAATTTTTGCATCGCAGCTTGAGTAGCCTCATTTTGAGCTTGTTGGATTAATTCTTTTTGTTGTTCAGCTGACATTTGTGGGTTGGCTTGCATTGCAGCAGCAACTTTAGCCTTAACCTCAGTTTCTACTTGAGACTTCAATGCAGATTGATTCTTTTTAACCAACTTACCTAATTCCTTGGCTTGCTTAGCTGTTAATACATTCCAATCACGATTGATATTGAAAGTGTAGTAGCGATGCTTCAATTCATTATTATTGTGAAGAATGCCAAAGAAGAATTTAGATACACCATCTTTGTAAACATAGCGTTTTTCAGTAATTGTTACATTTGGCTTATCACTTGTAATAACGTACTTAGCACTAGAGTCTTTAGTTTTCATAGGCTTGATCTTTTGCTTGGAAGAAGTTTTGTAAAGATAAACTTTTTCAGAACCATTTCCAAGTGGTTGATATAAAAGTACGTTCATCTTATCTGAAGCTGAAACTAATTGGTAACGAGTAGTAGTAGTCTTCACTTTCATACCATAATGGTAAGTATCATTAGCAATAATTGAGACACCACTCAAAGTAGCAATTACTAAGAAAAAGAAGGCAATGATTCCGTGATATTTGTTAAATGGAATTACGGAACAAATAAAGAAGAATATTAAAGCAATAATTAGTAAAATAATACTCATTATTTTTTACCTCCTAACATAGCAGCTTCACGAGCACGATTTCCTTTCTTAAGGAAGAATGCTAGAGCTAAAGCAACGATTGCGAAGATTGCAGCTACTAAGAATGCAGCTGTATAACCACTTAAAACAGCGTCAATAGCCTTATCACGATAAGCTAAAGGTGTTGCGTGAAGTAAGGACTTAGCAGGCATATTATCCTTAGTAGTTGTACTTAATACGGATACTAAAATAGCAGTACCGATTGAACTAACAACTTGACGGAAAGTATTGTTTACAGCAGTACCATCAGAAATTTGCTTGAATGGTAGGACATTCATACCAGAAGTTGTAACAGGCATCATAACCATTGCGATTCCGAACATACGCACAGCATAGAAAACAGTGATGTATAAAATAGAAGTGTGACTAGTTAGGAAAAGGAATGGTAATGTTCCTAGAGACAACATTGTCAAACCAGTAATTGCCATGTATCTAGCACCGTAGCGGTCAAATAAACGACCAGTAATTGGAGACATAATGGCCATTGCCATCGCACCTGGAAGTAAAATTAAACCAGAGTGGAAAGCTGATTCTCCACGAATGTTTTGAATGTATAATGGTAAAATCATTTCAATTCCCATCATAGCAAGGTTGGATACACTTGATAAGATGGCAGCAAGACTAAATTCCCCATATTTGAAAACAGAAATATCAAGGAATGGTACTTCCATCTTAAGCTGACGCCAACCAAATAAAACAACGAAGATAATACCAACAAAAATAAATGCTAGTACAAGTGGATCAGTCCAACCGTCGTTACCAGCTTTGGAGAATCCATAAAGCATGGAACCAAAACCGATAATGGATGTAATAGCAGAAATAACATCGATATCTTGATCGCGGTTAGGGATAACATTTTTCATTAAGAAGATTGAAAGAATGATAACACCTAAAACAATTGGAAGCATCATACCGAATAAATCACGCCATGAGAAGTTATCAACGATCCATCCAGAAAGAGTAGGTCCAATCGCAGGAGCTACACCGATCGCAATCCCTACAGTACCCATTGCGGCACCACGTTTTTCAGGTGGGAAGATGGATAACATGATTGTTTGAAGAAGAGGCATAGATACCCCAACACCCAAACCTTGGATTAAACGTCCAGCTAACAATGTAGCAAAGTTAGGGGCGATAAATGATAATAAAGTACCAACAAAGAATGTTGACATAGCACCAATGTACATTGTACGAGTATTAAACTTATTAATCATCCATGCAGAGATAGGAATCATAACCCCGTTAACTAACATAAAACCAGTTGTTAACCACTCAACCGTTGCGGTGCTGATGTCAAATGACTTCATAATTGCTGGAAATGCAGTTGCGAGTAAAGTAGCATTTAAAATAGTACAAAAGGAACCAATCATTAAAACGAGAACTAATAAAGATCGGTTATATGGTTTTCCGTAAATATCAGTAGCTTGTGTTTCAGCCAATTTTTGTTTCCTCCTTAAATAATATATTTTTCATAGCTTACAATTTAACTTTGAAAATATTACACCCTAATTTTATATTTGTCAAGAAAGTTGACAAATAAGTTAAAAAAGTTACAATTAGTGTATGATATATGGACAAAGAAAGGAGCAATAATGTGTTTTTTCAAAATACAGATGGTAAAAGAGCGATGGATGATATTCAAATTGGAATCGGAGATATGAGTAAGTCCACCGGGGTTTCTTCGCGTCAATTAAGATATTGGGAAGAAAAAGGATATATTAAATCAATCAATGAAGGCGATGGAAACAAAAGAAAATTTACAATTAATGAATATTATCATATTAGATTAATTAAACATTTCTTAGATGAAGGCTATACTTTGAATGCTTCAATTGAAAAAGCTGAGGAGCGTAGACAACAATTATTAGTTTTACGAAGATTTGGTGTTGAAATTATCAAAGACGTTGAGGTAACGGATAAAGATAAACATTATGGTAAAATTGACTTAGGAAAAGTATGTAACGATGAAAATAAACATGCTTATGGAATAGTAACTGAGGATGGCTGTTCAATAGAAATTGAAAAAGAAGGCGAAGAATAATGGATTTTAGTAAGGTTCATCACATTGCGATTATTGGAACAGATTTTGAAGAGATGAAAGAATTTTATGTAGATAAATTGGGTTTCACGTTGTTAGATAAACATGTTAGACCAGAAAAAAATGACATCTTATTCAATGTTGGATTTGGGGAAATGGTATTGGAAATCTTTATTAAAGAAGATGCCCCAGTTCGTCCAACCTATCCAGAAGCTAAAGGATTACGGCATCTAGCTTTTAGGGTTGATAGTGTAGAAGAAACTGTCAAAGAATTAACGGCCAAAGGGGTAGAATGTGAACCAATTCGTAATGATACCTTTAATGGTAAGGCGATGACATTTTTCTATGATCCAGCAGGAACACCATTGGAAATACACGAATAAAAAAAGTTAAATCTGATCATTTGATTTCAAGGGTCAGATTTAACTTTTTTAAATTGTGCCGATGTAATGAAGAATAAAGAAGAGAATACCAGAGACAAGTAGCGATGGTAATAAATTCATAGTCTCAAACTTCTTAATTCCAAGAATACTAAGACCAGAGGCTAGAATTAGAACACCGCCAACAATTGATAATTCATGCAGAAAGTCAGGATTGACGTTACTTTGTAACAAGAATGCTATTAGATAAAAGCTACCTTGCCAGAAGAATAAGACAAGTGCAACCAACATAATGATTAATCCAAAAGTTGAAGCTAGAATGATAGAGGTAATGCCATCAAGAATACCATTTGTAAAAAGATAAGTATAATTGTGGTGTAAAGCAGCTTCAACAGGGCCTAAAATGGATAAAGTACCCATACAATATAGTAAGATAGCAGTTGACAATCCTTCAGATGATTTAGAATTACTGAATTTTTTGACGGAATTAGAAAAACGAGTAGCTAGGTCAAATTTAACGCCTAATACGCCACCAATTGCCAAACTTAAAATAAACAAGATAGGAAGTTTACTCTTAGGGAGATTTTGCAAGACAGCCTGCATTCCTAAGCAAGTAGCGGCTAGTCCCATCGCTTGCATCAGAATTTCTTGATATTTATCAGCAAAGCTTTTCTTGAAGTAATTTCCAAGTAAACTTCCAATTAGAATTGTACTGACGTTGAAGAATGTTCCAATTATAAAAAATGCCTCCTTAATTTTAGTGTATAAGACTAAAATATCATAAAAAGTAAAAAAGAACGATATAGATATAGGACCAATTTTCTAATTTATGCAATGTAAACGGTTATTTGTATAAATTAGAAAATTGGTCCTATCTTAAAAATAGCATTTTTAGTTATTTCGCTAATTCTTCTTGGATCTGATTTTGAATATTTGATAATTGTACTTCAACGTTACCATTTTCAAGGGCATTATTAATTAAATAATCAGCTGTCTGCATGACATTATTATAATTTTTGAATTCAGGATATTTTTGTGACTTTGCCATAATACTTACGAATTTTTCCTCGGTTAAAGCATTGTCAGCATTATTTTCCTTCTGTAAATTTTCGGTAATATCTTTACTCTTCATGACGCTTTTAAGAACCGAAGCTCCTTGAGAGTAGGTAAAGAGTTTCTGTTGAACATCGCCATTATTGGACAAAAATTTAACAAGTTTCCATGATAAAAGTGGATGTGTGCTTTGAGAAGACATTGCCACCATGGAAGTATTCACATAGGTTGAGTTAATATCTGGCGTAGCTCCAGGCATTCTAATGCACGTCCAAGAAAATGATGAATAGCGCGAAACGCGATAAGGGTATGATTCATAAGTGCGATATTGAGCTAGTGTCATAGGAAGAAAAGCAACTTTTCCCTTATCAAAGTCATCTGCGGTTACCTTATAATCTTTTTGTAAATTATATAATTTTTCCATCATGGTTAAAGCTTGGCGTACTTTATCTGAATTAAAATAGCTAGCTGTACCTTGACTATTGAATAATTTAGCATTATAGGCTTGGGCTGCATCTTTCCAAGAATAATCTGCATAGCCAAATTGATCCACTACACCATCATGATTAGTATCTTTTGTGACTTGACGACAAACTCGATAGAAGTCATTTAGTGTCCATCCCGATTTTGGAATAGTAATATGTTCTTTTTTGAGTAAATCAGTATTAACGCACATCATCATCGGATTACTTTCAAGTGGGAGTGCGTATTGTTTACCTGCGGACATTCCAGCTTTTAAATTAGTAGGGTAATAGTCGTCGGTGTTTAATCCAGATAAATCCATGAAATAATTTAAATTTCGCATAGTTCCTAGAGAAGATAAAAAGCCAAATTGCTCAGAAGGAACGATAAAAACATCTGGTGCCTTATTATCAACAATTTTTTGTGACAACCATTCTAAGTAATCATTTTTATTAATCCCACTCTCGTACTTAACTTTAACATTAGGGTGTTCTTTTTCGAATTTTTTCACGACATAATCAATGAATTTGTATTCATTATCATTAGGAACGTCCCAACTACTATCACTGTAAATGCCGATAGTAATAACTTTTTGTTTCTTCTGATAAATAAAAATCCCACTTATTATGACTAGAATCATTAATAATACCGATAGAATAATATATCTTTTTTTCATGACATTTACCTACTTACGTGGAGTATTTTGAACAGCCCAAATTGCCAATTGAGTACGGTCGCGTAAATTTAACTTGGAGAGAATGTGTGATAAGTGATTACGGACAGTACCTTCAGATAAAAAGAGTTCTTGGGAGATTTCTTTATTAGATAAACCACGTCCAACTTGATAAATTACACGCCATTCAGCATCGGTAATTAAAGCAGCTCCTTCTTTATCCACATCAATTTCAAAATCACTTTGAGCCATTTTAGAAAACAATTTTACAACTTTAGCAGCAATATTAGGATTAATCATGGAGCCACCATTGTAAACTGTAGTGATAGCATCATGTAATTCAGTAGGGGAGACACCTTTTAAGATGTAGCCAGATGCCCCATATTTGAGTGCGCTAAAAATGAAATCATCATCATCAAAAGTTGTTAAAATAATGATTTTTATGTGAGGGTAGGACTGCTTAACTAATTTTGTGCTTACAGTTCCATCCATATTAGGCATGCGGATATCCATTAAAATTACATCTGGTTCTTGTTCTTCAATACTTTCTAGGACTTGTTTACCATCGCCAACTGTATCAATTACTTGAATATCTTGATAGGTATCCAAAACAATTTTCAGTGATTCCCTGATTAACTTTTGATCATCAGCTATTAGTACTTTTATCATAAATATATTTCCCCCTAGTCTTTAATAATGAATTTTATTTTTGTAGTAAATCCGTGATCTCCCTGGTAGGTTACAGTGCCACCAATAATAGCAAGTCTTTCTTGCATCTGAGTTAGACCAAATCCAGGCTTGATAGTTGGACTACCTTTGCCATTATCGTGAATTTCAATATAGTAGTATTTATCATCTTTAGTCATTCTTATCCAAATTTTTTCAGCATGGCCATGTCTAATAGAATTAGTAATGGATTCTTCGATAATTCTAAAGACGACATTCTCAGTGGTCTTTTCTAAATCAACGCCTTGCCATTGAAAATCCAGATCAATTGTTAAAGTTGGAATATTATCATAACGACTAATCATATCAACAATCGAATCGTATAAGGATAATTTTTCTAAAGCACCAGGACGCATTTTATTTAGTGACTTACGTACATCCACAATACCTTGACGTACCACCTCAGATAAGTTCTTTAATTGCTCCTTGGCACTATCTTTATCCATATCAATTAGCACTAAGACAGCATCAATACCAGCTGAAATTCCGGTTAAAGCATGGCCTAGAGTGTCGTGTATTTCCCGGGAAATACGTTTACGTTCACGCAATTCGGCATTCTCTTCGGCAACACTAATATAGTGCTGAAGTTCGACATTAGCGTGATCAGCCATTCTAAGCTCTTCTTCGATATTGCGTTTCTCATTTGTTATATAAACGACATGTGTAAATAAGGCCAAAGTAAAAATAACGATACTAATAATAAAAAGAAATAGACGCATTAGAGATAACAGAGTTGCCACATGACTCGGTAAAAAGCTAATGTAAATTTCTAATGATGGTAAGGAAATTAAAGTTGCCAAAAAATTACTATTTGATACTAGTAAGCATACCGAAGCAACGATAATGAAAATCAGCCAATAAAATTTATTACTAATGGTGTGGAAATCATCAGTTGAAAAAAAGATATCAGCAAAGGCTAGGAAGACTAAACCACCATAAGTTGCCTTGGTTAGCCAAAAAATTAATACTATTAGTAATAATTCTAGCCAGAGTAATTTATTCGTCTTTTTATTGGTTGAGGTTCGGCGTAAATAGATGACAGTAACTAAGCATCCAAAAAGTACAAATACTACCCAAAAAAGTAATCTAAAATTACCAGGCATGACTTGTAATTGTTGTAAGAGGTATAAGCTAAGATTCTTTTTTGAAATGTAACTAGTAATTAGTAAATATAGGGATACGTTAAACATTACTGAAACAAAATTTATCATTACTAACAACCAATACACATAGGTCGCTTTGGTTAATCTATTCATCATTGCCACCCCGATACATCATAATCATTGATATTTTTCTTTGTCAGCAAGAAGACTGGTACAACAACATCTTTGGGAACTTTTTTTCCTTTGACGAGCTTATAGCAGACTTGGATGGATTTCTGGCCTAATTTAATAGGAGATTGGGCCACTGTTGCCTGTGCATTAGGATTACTTAGTAGTAGATGCTTCATATTAGTCGAACCATCAATTCCATATACCATAATTTTATTGTGAAGATTTAGGGCATCCATAGCAGCTAATGCCCCAACGGCACTTTGATCATCCATTGCCATAATAATGTCAAATTTATCAGGATCGACTTTTAGCAGTTCTTGTACATTTTTTAAAGCAACATCAGTCTGACCCAGAGTTTCAAGATTTTCTGTAATCTGATAGTTAGGGTTATCTTTAATTTCGCTAACAAAGCCTCGATATCGTTCTTTTACAGACAAAGCATTCCAATGACGCAGAACTAAAATTTTAGCCTGGGGAGAATTTTTCATCATATACTTTGCATCTAATACGCCAGCTTTAAAATTATCAGAAACAACATTGGCATTAACAAAAGAAGAATTGCTCAACTGACTGTCTACAACGACAATTTTTATACCTTTATCATGGGCAATTTTTAAAGCATGTTGGATTTGTTTACTTTCACCATTCACAGGATTGATTAAGATGACGTCTACCTTTTTGTCAATAAAGTCATAAATCTGTTGGCATTGTTTAGAAACACTTAAGCCCGGATCACGAGTGTATAAGATGTCACCATTTTGGCTAACTTGTTTTTTTACTTCCTCATTAATGGTTTTATAAAAGCTATTATTGAGAGTCATGTAGGTTGAACCAATCTTTACTGGCTGTTTCACAAAAGGCATGTAAAACGAGCCAATCCAAACAACAAGTATGATACCTAATAAAAAAATAGCGATCGAGATTAAGCGAACGAAATCTTTCTTTTTTATGAACTTTGTTAATTTATACTTCACAATAATTCTCCTAAAAGCGTTTTATATCTTGATTATATCATTTTTAACATAGCTATGAATGTGATAAATGTCATAGGAGAGTACGTTAAATCATAAATTTTTGTGTCTTTTATCATATTTAAGAGAAATGATATTGTGATTGAGGTCACTTGTTGAGATTTTAGAAATCGTTTACACTTACGAGGTAATAATTATTTATCAGTATTACGCATAGAAATTATTATTTACATATTATTAGAACTGATAACATATCTGTAAGGAGGAGTACTTATGGTAGGAGTTATTCTTGCTAGTCATGGTGGTTTTGCAGATGGTATTCATCAATCTGCTGAAATGATCTTTGGACCTCAAGAAAATTTTAAGAGTTGTATCTTAAAACCTGATGAAGGCCCAGAAGACGTTAAAAAGAAGATGCAAGAAGCTGTCGCAAGTCTTGATAATCAAGATGAAGTTTTGTTTTTAGTAGATTTATGGGGTGGAACACCTTTTAACCAAGCTTCAAGTTTAGTTAAAGAACATGAAGATAAGTGGACAATTGTTGCGGGAATGAATCTTCCAATGGTAATTGAAGCATTAACACAACGTTTCTCAGTAGAATCTGCTAGAGAAATCGCTAGAGCAATTGTTCCAACTGGTAATGACGGTATTAAGACATTCCCAGAAGATGCAATGCCAGTTAAAAAAGAAGCTGATACTAAAGCAGTTAAGACAAGTGGTAAAAAGAAGACAATCCCTGAAGGTACTGTTTTAGGCGATGGACATATCAAGTATGTTCTTGCTCGTGTAGATACACGTTTACTTCACGGACAAGTTGCTACAGGTTGGACACATACTACTCAACCAAATCGAATTATTGTTGTTTCAGATACAGTTTGTCATGACAAGTTGAGAACTAGCATGATTAAACAAGCTGCACCTAATGGGGTTCGCGTAAGTGTAGCACCTATCAAGAATATGGCAAAGGCTAATAATGATCCTAGATTCGGTGATACTCGTGCGATGCTCTTGTTTGAATCAGTTGAAGATGCCTTAGCAGCTGTTAAGGCAGGGGTAGAAGTAAAAGAAATCAACCTTGGTTCTTCTGCTTATAAAGAAGGTAAAGTTAACGTAACAAAAGCCTTGTCATTTGATCAAACAGATGTTGATTCAATTAAAGAATTACAAAGTATGGGTGTAAAATTTGATGTTCGTGGGGTTCCAGCTGATAGTCCTGCAAATATCGATGATTTAATTAAATTAGCTGAAAAGAAATTAGCTGAGAAAAATTAATTTTGGAGGTTTAATGAAATGAGTACGATTCAAATTATTTTAGTCGTTATCGTAGCCTTTATCGTAGGATGTAGTTCTGTTAACGACCAAATCGAAACTTATCAACCAGTTGTAGCTTGTTCTTTAATCGGACTTGTTACAGGTCAACTAGAACTTGGCGTTATGCTAGGTGGTAGTTTGCAATTAATCACAATGGGTTGGGCTAACGTTGGTGCTGCTATGGCTCCTGACGCAGCTTTGGCCGGTGTAGCTTCTGCAATTATTCTTATTGAAGGTAACCAAGGTGCACAAGGTATTGGACCTGCTATCGCTTTGGCTGTTCCTTTGGCTGTAGCTGGTTTAGGTTTGACTATGATTGTTAGAACAGCAACAGTATTTATCGCACACATTATGGATAAACGTGCTGAAAAAGCTGATATCAACGGTATTCAAGCATGGCACTTTATCGGTATGACTTTACAAGGTCTACGTGTTGCTATTCCTGCTTTACTTTTGATGTTAATCCCTGTAAGTCTTGTACGCCAAGGATTGGAAGCAATGCCAGAATGGTTAACAGCTGGTATGACAATCGGTGGTGGTATGGTTGTTGCCGTAGGTTATGCCATGGTTATCAATATGATGTCCAGTCGTGAAGTATGGCCATTCTTCTTCCTAGGTTTTGCTCTTGCTGCTATTAAGCAACTAACTTTGATCAGTTTAGGTATCATCGGTGTATGTTTAGCCGTATTATTCCTTGCTCTTGAAGGTAGTGGTGGTAGCTCAAATGGTTCATCAAATGGCTCTGGCGATTCAGATGATCCACTTGGAGATATTTTGGAAGACATCTAACTTAGGAGGGGAAAAACAATGGAAGAAAAGAAAATTAAATTAACAAAAGCTGATCGTTTTAAAATGTTCTTGCGTTCTTACTTTCTATTAAGTTCCTTTAACTATGAACGTATGCAAAATGGTGGGGTTGTTTATACTTTAATCCCTGCAATTAAGAAACTTTATTCAAGCAAAGCTGATCGTGCAGCTGCTTTGAAGCGTCACTTAGAATTCTTTAACACACATCCTTTTATGGCAAATCCTATTTTTGGTGTAACACTTGCCTTAGAAGAAGAACGTGCTAACGGCGCAAATGTTGATGATGCTGCTATCTCTGGTGTTAAAATTGGTATGATGGGACCTTTAGCTGGTGCTGGTGACCCACTATTTTGGTTCACATTACGTCCAATTATGTTATCATTAGGTGCAAGTCTTGCTGTATCTGGTAACGTTGCTGGTCCATTTGTATTCTTCATTCTATGGAATATCATGGCAGCTGCTGTTAAGTGGTATACACAAGAATTTGGTTATCGCGCTGGTACAGCTATTACAGATGACTTATCTGGTGGTTTATTACAAAAGGTAACTCGTGGAGCTTCCATGATGGGTATGTTCGTTATCGGTTCCTTGATTCAACGTTGGGTATCAATCACATTTACTCCAGTTGTTTCTACTGTTAAACAACAAAAAGGTGCTTACATTGACTGGGAAAAACTTCCTGCAGGCGCAAAAGGTTTGAAAGAAGCATTTACACAATATGCAGCTGGTCGTTCATTGAGTGAAACAAAAGTTACAACTTTACAAGATAACTTAGATCAATTAGTTCCAGGTTTGGCTGCTTTAGGTCTAACATTCTTATGTATGTATCTTTTGAAGCGTAAAGTTTCACCAATCGTTATCATTCTTGGAATCTTCGTATTAGCTATTGTATTCCACGTAATTGGTTTACTATAAAAAAGAAAGGTTGAGATTTAAATGGTTAAGTCACTAAACACAAAAATGGATATGTCTTGCAAAGGTACATGGTATCGTAATGGTCCTTTTTACGGGAATATCATGGTTGGTGACAATGCCTTTGAATTCTACAACGAAACAAAGTTACAAGATTATATCCAAATTCCATGGGATGAAATAACCTATGTAGTCGCAGATGTTTACTTCGGTGGAAAGTATATTCCACGTTTTGAAATTCGTACAAAAAGCAATGGTACTTTCAGATTTTCTGCTAGAAATAGTCGTCAAACCTTGAGAGCAATCAAAGCTAGAATTCCACGTGAAAGTTTACGTAAAGCACCAAGTATGGGATTTATTCTCAAGCATAGATTTAAGAATTTGGGTAAGATGATTTTGAAGAAGAAAGCTTAATAAATATTAAATAGAAGCTGGTATATGTGAAAAAACATTGCCAGCTTCTATTTTATTTTCAGACAAGAAAAAGCTCCAAGGAATATTATTCCTTAGAGCTTTACTTGTTTTATGTTCTCAATTATTGAAGCACACGAACTGCGAAAGATGGTTGGAAGTATTGAGTGCTACCAACTTTTACACTTTCACCAGGTTCTGGAGCATGGATAAAGCTACCACCACCAGTTGCGATTGCAACGTGGTAGGAAGAACCTTTAGCACCCCAGAAGTATAGATCTCCTGGTTGAGCAGCAGATACAGGGATAACTGTACCAGCATTTTCTTGAGCTGTTGTTACACGAGGTAAGTTAACACCATAGTGTGCGTATACGTATTGTACTAAGCCAGAGCAGTCAAAACCAGATGGTGTAGATCCACCCCAAACGTAAGGAACACCAATGAATGATTGTGCGTAACTAATGATTGCACTAGCTGAAGCAGAACCAGTATTAGTTGTTGTAGTTACGTTAGAAGTATTAACTGTTGTAGCGTTGTTGTTTGTAGCTGCAGTATTAGTTGTAGTTGCTTGTTGAGTATTGTTTGTTTGAGCAACAGAACTGGAGCTAGCAGCAGAACTACTTGATGCTGCTGGAGTAGTTACAGTTTGTTGTTGACTGCTACTTGTTTGGGCAACAGAATTATTTGCAACAGATTGTTGTGAACTACTTTGAGCAGCTGAACTAGTAGTTGCAGTATTATTTGTAGCAACACTATTAGAAGAACTTTCTTCTTGGCTAGGTGTCTTTGTAGGGTTAACAATCGTCAATGTTTGTCCTGGTAATAATGTGGCACCAAGATTATTATTTGAACGAAGAGAATCAATTGAAACTCCAAAACTTTGAGCAATAGAGTACAATGAATCACCGGCTTTAGCTGTGTATTGTACTTTTTGTGCATTGTCATCTTTTACTTCAGAACTACTTTGAGTAGTTACCTGTGAAGAACTTTGTTGAACTGCAGAACTAGAGCTAGCAGCAGGTTGTTGAGCAACAGAACTGCTTGAACTTGTAGCAGCAGCTTGTGAAGCAGCTGGAGTAGTTACAGAAGAACTAGTAGCTGTTGTTGCAGCAGAGCTATTTTGAGCTGTTGAAACAGCTTGTGAACTGCTGGAAGCAGAAGTAGCTTGTGCTTGACTGCTTTGATTATCAGTTGCTGGAGTAGTAACAGCTGCTTTGTCTTGTACTTGTTGTTGAGTACTTGGTGTGCTTGTAGCAGCAGCTGAAGTTAACTTAATAACTTGTCCAGGATAGATAATGTCACTAGCATTCAAGTTGTTCAAAGATAACAACTCATCAAGAGAAATGTGATTATTTTGGGCAATTCTCCATAATGTATCACCACTCTTGATGGTATAAGTAGATTTATTATCATTTTTATTTACAGTTTGAGAGCCATCTTTTGAAGGAATTTGTAAAGTTTGACCTGTAATAATTAAATGATTGCTGTTAATACGGTTTAACTTTTCAATAGATTGAATAGAAACACCATACTTCTTGGATAAGGCCCAAACTGTTTCATTTTGCTTAACTTTATGTGTAGTAGTTGAATCGGCATTAGCGGCAGTACTTGATGCCAGAAGTACTCCTGCAGCACCGACTGTACCTACTAATAACTTCTGTGCTGTTTTTTTCAAGTAAGTCACTCCTTAATATAATCCCTGAAGATTATAGTAAATTATTTTAACATCTACATTGTACCCCTTTTTTATTGCAAGTAACTATATAAATATATTACATTTATGTAAAATCTTGTAATAATTGTGTGCTAAATAAAATAATAAGAATATAGCTAGATAGGACAATGAACCCCAATTCTAAATAACTCATTTTTGGAGTTTTAAATTACATAAATGTTACATAAAAGTTAAATTATGATAGTGAGGAGTTAAGTGTTACAGGAAGTAGCGAATATTATTAAGAAAATAATTGACAATTATTTGAAATTACGATAATTTTTAAAGTAGTAATATTAGATTATTATTAGAAATATTTTTATATTATATAATAATGAATATCATATTGTTACTGAATTTTTATTTTGGAAGGTGAAGGAAATGACGAAAGTATACAACTTTTCAGCTGGTCCAGCTGTGTTACCAAAAGAAGTTATAAAAAAGGCACAAGATGAACTAACTTCTTTTAAAGGTAGTCAAATGAGTGTAATGGAGATAAGTCATCGATCTTCACTTTACACGGAAATGTTTCAAAAAGCAGAAGAAGATTTGAGATATTTAATGGAAATTCCAGATGATTATGATATTTTATTTCAACAAGGTGGAGCAACTTTACAATTTACGGCAGTTCCACTAAATTTAGCTAATAATTATCGAAGAATCGGATATATAGATACAGGACATTGGTCTCAAAGAGCGTATCAAGAAGCAGAATTATTACATAAATTTGATGTAGATGTTGTCGCAAGTTCTAAAGATAGTAACTACACTGAGTTAGTACATCAGGTTGAATTGGAGAACAAAAATTATGATTATGTTCATTTAACTACTAATAATACAATTGAAGGAACAATGTATCGAGACTTACCTTCTGGACTTGCCGGACAAACTATTGTGGCAGACATGTCGTCTAATATTTTAGGACAAAAATATAATGTAGATGATTTTGGATTAATTTACGCTGGTGCTCAAAAGAATATTGGTATTGCAGGACTAACGGTAGTGATTGTAAAACGTGATTTAATTGGAAAAGTAAGCAATTTACCTTCAATGTTAGATTACAAGAAGCAAGCCGATAAACAATCAGCTTTGAATACACCACCAGTTTTTGCGATTTATATGGCAGGATTAGTATTTGAATGGTTAAAAGAACAGGGTGGAGTAGCAGCGATGCAAGCTCTAAATGAAGAAAAATCACAATTACTATATGAATATTTAGATAATTCTACGTTATTTAGTTCTCCAGTTAAAAGAGAAGATCGTTCATTAACAAATATTCCTTTTGTGACTGGCAATAAGCAGTTAGATGAAAAATTTATAGCAGAAGCCACATCAGCAGGACTATTGAATTTAAAAGGCCACCGTTTAGTAGGTGGAATGAGAGCTAGTTTATACAATGCTTTTGAACTAGAAGGTGTAAAAGTATTAGTAGATTTTATGAAAGAATTCGAGTTAAAAAATAAAGGGGAATAATATAATTATGAAAGATATAAAAACTTATAACGTAATTGCGCAAGAAGGATTAGATGAATTACCAGCAGATATGTACACTGTGAATAAAAGTACTAAGCCTGATGCTTTGTTGATTAGAAGTCAAGATATGCATAAAACACCTTTTGGAACTAGCGTTTTAGCGATTGCTCGAGCTGGAGCAGGGGTAAATAATATTCCTTTAGAGAAAGCAACTTCACAGGGAACTGCGGTTTTCAATACTCCAGGTTCAAATGCAAATGCGGTTAAGGAACTTATTATAACAATGCTATTACTATCTGTTAGACCAGTTTTTGCATCTGTAAAATGGGCCCAAAAATTAGCTGGGGCAGATGTTTCTTTACAAACAGAAAAAGGGAAAAATCATTTTGCTGGAACTGAATTATATGGAAAGAAAATAGGAATAATCGGTTTAGGTAATATTGGTTCGCGTGTGGCTAAGGCATGTATGGATCTGGGGATGAAAGTAATTGGATATGATCCATATATTTCTGTTGAAAAAGCATGGCAACTTTCTAATGATATTCCTAGAGCTGAAAGTTTGGAAGAATTGCTAGAACAAAGTAATTTTATTACTATTCATACTCCTTACACTGATAAAAATAGAAATATCATTGGCGAAGATGAGATTAATGTGATGAAAGATACGGCAGTGTTACTCAATTATTCACGCTGGGGAATTGTGGATGAAGATGCAGTAATAAAGGCACTTGACGCTAAAAAATTACGTTTATTTATCACAGATTTTAGTTCTGAGAAAATTTTAAATCACAAACAAATAATTGTAACTCCTCATTTAGGTGGAACAACAGAAGAAGCAGAAGTTAATGGAGCTAAAATGGCTGCTAATACTTTGAGAAAATATCTTGAAACTGGAGATATTGTTAATTCCGTTAACTTGCCAAATGTAGAAATGGCATTCGATGCTCCATTGCGTCTAACTCTTATTCACCAAAATGTTCCTAATATGGTGGGTAGAATTACTACTATTTTGGCTAAAGAAGAAATAAACATTGATAACATGATTAACCGTTCACGTGGTAAAATTGCTTATACAATGATTGATGCTGCGGATATTTCAGAAGGAAAACTTAAAGAATTAAAGAAAGAGTTACTAGAAATTTCTGAAGTTATCCGAGTTCGAGCATTGCATAATCCAAAATTTGTGAAATGAGATGATTAAAACGGCTGATGAATTTCAAAGGATTTTTGAAGAGATAAAGCTAGATCCTCAAAATCAAGAATACACTGAAATGGGGATTGAACCATTATATTATGCTAATCCTAAGGCTAAAATATTAATAGTAGGTCAAGCACCTGGACAAAAAGCTCAAGATACGCATATGGTCTGGAATGATTTGAGTGGAGATAGGTTGAGGACATGGTTAGATGTGTCTCGCGATGAGTTTTATAATTCAGATTTATTTGCGATTATGCCAATGGATTTTTATTTTCCAGGCAAAGGTAAGGGTGGAGATCTGCCACCACGAAAGAATTTTGCAGCAAAGTGGCATCCAAAGTTAAGAAAGTTAATGCCAAATATAGAATTAACTATTTTGGTAGGTAGCTATGCTGTTAAGAAATATTTGAATCTAAAAAGTAGTGCTAAATTAACTGATATTGTAAAAGATTATCAAACATATCTGCCAGAGTATTTTCCTTTGGTACATCCTTCACCTAGGAATTTAATTTGGTTAAAGAAAAATCCATGGTTTGAGGAACAAGTAGTAAAAGACTTACAGAAATTAGTATCTGAAATTAAGAATAAATAATAGTCTGGCAAAAATGTCAGGCTATTTTTTTGATCAAATTTGGTGTTATACTTAGATTGAAAGAGTTTGATAGAAGGTTGGAAGGAAGTAATACTATGCTAAAAAATTTAAATTTAACTTTTGGACCTGAAAAACAACTACAAGAAATTATTGAAAACAATAAAGATCGTCAAATGGTACTATTAGAATCTGTAACTGATTCAGAAAAGTTTGCACTATTAGATATTTCAAATGAAGAAGGTATTTTTCATAGTCAATTAGATTATCGAATTTATCACACAATTAATCTTAAAGAATGGAATGGCTTTATCGAATTTAGGTATGTAACTTTAGATACAGAACAACAAAAGATTTTCAATGCTCACTTAGGTAAATGGGATGATCCATTCAATCGTCCAGTTGGCTTGAAATCTACACTTGTTGGTCATGATGAGAGAAAAGACTATGAATTCTTGATGATTAATATCTGGGAAGATCAAGAAGATTATGTCGAATGGGAAAATGAAAGTGACAATGAGTTCAGAGAATTCGGCCATGGCGGAAATGCCCAAGCATTAGTTGCACAATATAAATTGGTAAGAAATAAAGAATAGTTTAAAAGGTGTGTGGATATAATCTGCATGCTTTTTGTTTTGGATGAACAAAACAATCGTAATTTCAATGAGAGTAAAACCTTTTATAAGATAATTTTAATAAGGGAATAATTAGCGTGAATTTTTCTAAAATTATTTATTATGTATTTGAAAAATTTGATAAAAATTATTGTATAATTGAAATGTAATTTTTCAGAGGGAGGAATAAAGTTTATGGAAAGATACCATATTGGCCTAGATATAGGAACTTCATCCATAGGTTGGGCGGTAACAGGCGATGACTTTAAAATTAAGAGAAAAAAAGGTAAGAATTTAATAGGTACCCGTTTATTTAAAGAAGAAAATACTGCCGCAGAACGTCGAGGCTTTAGAACCCAAAGAAGACGACTTAATAGAAGAAAATGGCGTTTGAAACTATTAGAAGAAATTTTTGATCCATATATGGCAGAAGTAGACGAATATTTTTTTGCTAGATTAAAAGATTCGAATCTTTCTCCAAAAGACAGCAACAAGAAGTATTTAGGTTCGTTATTATTTCCAGACATATCTGATTCAAATTTTTATGATAAATATCCAACAATTTACCATTTACGAAGAGATCTAATGGAAAAAGATGAGAAGTTTGATCTAAGAGAAATCTATTTAGCAATTCATCATATTGTCAAGTATCGTGGTAATTTCTTAGAAAATGTTCCTGCAAAAAATTATAAAAATAGTGGGGCATCAATTGGATTCCTTTTAGAAGAAGTTAACAATTTATACAAGGATATTGTCGGAGATGAAAATGTTACTATTCTTAATAGTGAAAAATTTGAAGATGTAGAAAAAATAATCTTAGATGATGGAATTAGAAATCTTGATAAGCAAAAGGGTGTAGGAAAATTATTAGTAGAAGACAAAAAGAATAAGAATTTAGTTACGGCATTTTCTAAGGCTATTTTTGGATACAAATTTAATATTGAAGACTTATTATTAGTAGAAGGTGATGAAAAGAGTAAGTTAACATTCAACGATGAAAATATTGACGATATCTTTAATGAATTGTCACATTCCCTAGATGACAGAAGAATGGACTTACTAACTAAGACTAGAGAAATCTACTTTAAGTTTAAATTGAATATGATTGTCCCAACTGGATATACGCTATCTGAATCCATGATAGAAAAGTACGAAATACATAAGGCACATTTAAAAATGTACAAGGAATTTATCAATACCCTAAATTCAAAAGATAGAAAGATCTTGAAGAATGCTTATACCGATTACATTAATAATGAAAAAGCTAAAGCTGCCAATGCACAAGAGAATTTTTATAAAACTGTAAAGAAGACTATTAAAGATAATGATTCAGATATAGTTAAAAAGATCATAGATTTAATTGATGAAGGTAATTTTATGCCTAAGCAAAGAACTGGTGAAAATGGTGTAATCCCTCATCAATTGCACCAAATAGAGTTAGATAGAATTATTGAAAATCAGGCTAAGTATTATCCATGGTTGGCAGAAGAAAATCCTGTAGAAAAGAATAGAAAATTCGCTAAATATAAATTAGATGAACTAGTTACTTTTAGGGTGCCATACTATGTTGGACCATTGGTGGATAAGACAGAGTCTAATAAAAACGAAAAAGAAACAAAATTTGCATGGATGGTTCGTAAATCAAAGGGGACAATAACTCCATGGAATTTTGAAAATTTGGTTGATAGAACGGAATCCGCTAATCGTTTTATTAAACGCATGACTTCCAAAGATACATATATAATTGGTGAAGATGTATTGCCTGCTTCTAGTTTGCTATACGAGAAATTTAAAGTACTTAATGAATTGAATAATATCAAAGTAAATGAAAAGAAATTAGATATTGAACAGAAACAGAATATCTATTTAAAATTGTTTACGACTACCAAAAATGTAACTAAGAAAAATCTAGCTACTTTTTTGAACTGTAGTATAGAGAGTATTTCAGGCCTATCAGATGATAAGAAGTTTAACTCCTCGCTATCAAGCTATATTGATTTGAAAGTAATATTAGGAGATATAGTAGATGATTACAGTAAAAACGAAGATTTAGAGAAAATTATTGAATATTCAACTATTTTTGAAGATGGCAATATCTATAAAGAAAAATTAAGTGAAATATTATGGCTAACTGATGATCAAATTGAAAAGTTATCTAACATCCATTTTAAAGGATGGGGAAGACTATCCAAACGACTATTGATGCAGGTTACTAATGATAATGGTGAAAGAATTATTGATGCGCTATGGAATACATCTAATAACTTTATGCAAATTGTAAATGATGAAAGCATTCAATCAGAATTAGCTAAAATTAATGGTGAGTATTCTACAAAATCTGGGCTAGAAGATATATTAGATGAGGCATATACATCTCCGCAAAATAAGAAGGCTATTAGGCAAGTGATTAAAGTTGTCGAAGATATTGAAAAAGCTATGCAGTGTGAACCAGCATCTATATCTATCGAATTCACCAGAAGAAAAGAGAAGAGTAGATTAACGAATACTCGTTATAAGAAAATATCTGAAACTTATGAGAAAATTACAGATGAACTAATGTCTGAATATGAATTGGGAAGATTGCAGTCAGAGTTAGAAAATAACGCTAATGATATGAGAGATAGGTATTATCTTTACTTTATGCAACTAGGTAGAGATATGTATACTGGCGAAAAAATTAATATTGATGAATTGCATCAAAAATATGATATTGATCATATTCTTCCACAATCCTTTATAAAAGATGATTCTCTTAATAACAGAGTATTAACTCGTAAAGATATAAATAATAAAGAAAAATCAGATAAAACAGCTGCGGATTTGTATGCAACGAAAATGGGTAACTTCTGGCGTAAACTCTATGAGCAAGGTTTAATAACCAAGCAAAAATATAACAACTTATTAACTAGGACGGATAGTATAAATAAGTATGTTAAACAGGGATTTATTAAACGTCAATTAGTAGAGACAAGCCAAGTTGTGAAATTAGTTGCTAACATATTACAAGACAAATATGCTAACACGAAAATCATTGAAATAAGAGCAAAATTGAATAGTGATTTAAGAAAAGAATATGAATTGATAAAAAATCGTGAAGTTAATGATTATCATCATGCTATAGATGGGTATTTAACAACATTTATCGGACAATATCTATATCGAACATATCCTAAATTACAAAGCTATTTTGTATATAATAATTTCAAAAAGTTGGATAGTAAGTATTTAGAGCGTTTAGGCAGATTCAACTTTTTATGGCAATTAGAAGATAATAAGACAATTGATGTTTATGATAATACAAATAATGAATTTGTATTAAATGTGCCAGAGATGAAAGAGTATATACAAAAAATTAATAATTATAAGTATATGTTAGTTTCAAAAGAAGTAACTACTGAAAGGGGTGCGTTTTACAAGGAAACTAAGTACAAAGCGGGTGGAACAAGTTTAATTCCTATAAAGCAGAATAGGCCAATTAATATTTACGGTGGATATAAAGAAAAACGTAATAGTTATATGATGTTAGTTAAAATTAACAAGAAAAAAGAAACTATTTATAAAATTGTAGGTATACCAAGATTGTTATCTGACAAATTAGATAGATTGAGTACTGCAGGTGAAAAACAATTATTGTTAGAAGAAATTGCGAGAACTAGTCTATCTAAAACAGAACAAGATTTTAAGATTATATTAGATAAAATCTATTACGGTCAGTTGATTGTAGATGGAAATCAGAAGTATACTTTGGGAAGTGTTATATATAAGCATAATGCAATGCAATTACATTTATCCAAGAAAGCTCTAGAGGCTTTAGCTGTAGGGAAAACTAGGAGTAGGGAGATAAGCAATGAAGAGTTAATAGCAGTATATGAAGAAATATTATTAGCTGTTAATAAATATTTCGAATTGTATGATATCTCTAAATTTAGGCAAAAATTAAATAATGGATTAGAAATATTTAAAGAACTTCCTATCTACAATATATATGAAAATAATAAGATAAAGAAAGTCGGAAAATTTGAAGTATTAAACAGAATCTTAATTGGATTACATGCTAATGCTATGAGAACAGATTTGAGTGTTTTAGGGTTTAAAGATTTGGGTAAATTGCAAGTGAATGGTGGTATAAAATTATCGCCAGATGCTAAATTAATATATCAATCACCAACAGGAATTTTTTCAAGAGTTGTTAGAGTAAAAGATCTAGGATAATTATTTTTTAAGAATAAAAAAATAAAGGAGTCAGATGACTCCTTTTTTATGTATAGTCCATATTTATATGGATCAAAAAGAAAAACTCAGCTATAAAAGCTTTGTTTGATTTCAACTCAGAATGTTAAATCAATGAGGTTAAAACCTACAAAATTAATTATAAACCATTTAATGGTAGAAAGGCAAGGGAAGATTATGGGATTTAGAAATGTGATTATAACACAGCATTCCAAATTATCGTATTCTAACAATGCGATGATAGTACAAAATAAAGATGGGGCTAATCAAATACCGTTAGTAGATATGGATATATTACTTATTTCAACTACCCAAGCAGTTATCACTAGTGCATTAATAAGTAAGTTGGCAGAATCTGGAATTAAGGTAATTTTCACAGATAATAAAAATGAACCTGTGACTGAAACGGTTAATTATTATTCTAACAATAGGTCGTTAGATACGTACTTACAACAATATGAATGGAGTGATCATGTAAAAGAAATTTTGTGGACAAAAATTGTTAGAAGTAAAATTATTAATCAGATAAAGGTTCTTAAGAATTATCAAATAGATTGTCAGGATTTGAAAAACGAACTAGATAAGCTGGAAATAAACGATATGACCAATCGTGAGGCTGTAGTAGCAAGAAAGTATTTTGAAAAGCTATTTGGCAATAAATACAGTAGAAAAGATTTTACACCTATGAATGCAGCACTAAATTATGGATATTCAATTTTATTATCAGCTGTAAATAAAGAAATTGTTTCTGCAGGTTATGTAACATATTTAGGAATTCATCACCAAAGTCAAGAAAATATGTTTAACTTTGGATCAGACTTAATGGAACCGTTTAGACCGGTTGTAGATTATTGGTTGGCAGATAAGAATTTTCTAGAGTTTACACCAGACATTAAATATGGATTAGTTGATTTATTGAACTTAGAAATTAAATACAATAAAAAACAAATGCTGTTAAAGAATGCAATTACTAAATATGTAAGAAATGTAATTGAATACTTAAATCAAGAAACTGTTGAATTTGATATGGAGGTAAAATTTACGAATGAGGTACCGAATAATGCGATTAATGATAATGTTTGATTTGCCAGTGGAAACAAGTGAGGAAAGAAAGGAATATAGAAAGTTTAGAAAGAATTTAATAAATGAAGGATTTATTATGATTCAATATTCTGTTTATGTAAGAGTTTGTGTAAACAAAAAATCAGCGGAATTTACAGAAAAACGCATAGAATCTTTCTTACCTTCTAAAGGGGTAGTGCAATCTTTAATATTAACTGAAAAACAATATAATGATATGCATTTTTTATTGGGTAAAAAGATAAAAGAAGTTAGAAATAGCGCAGAAAGGACAATTATTCTATGAAATTATATTATACTGGGCATAAGAATATTGAAATAAATGCTGGAAAAATCACTGTATTGGGAACGAATAATGTGGATGTTTATAGAGAATTTATTGATACTTTTTTAAATGGGTACGGAAGTAATATTCAATTAAGCGACGATAAATATAATCGAAAAGATATAAGTACGAGTATTGATTGGGATGGGGATGTAATGTTAACAGACCGAATTAGTAAAAAGTATATGAATGTATTGATCAAGAAGATTATTGAAGACATCACAGATGATGAAAGACAAGCAATACTAAAATCAGTAAATAGTTTGTATGATCGTATTCGTGAGATTTTGTATAAAATTGATATACCCTTACAAGTAGATTATGACAATGATTTAACGAGATTATTCAAGTATTGTCAAGTACATACAGAGACGTTGCTATGGAAAAATGCATATGATAGAATATCCTCAGATGTTAAATTACATGTGGAACTAAATAGAAAACGAATTATAGGTCTAACCAATGTCGTACATTATCTTACCAAAGAAGAGTTTCAGGAACTTGTAAGTCTTGTTAAAGCGACTAACTTATTAGTATTTATAATTGAATTCACAGAAAAGGATGGTCAGAGATTCTTTGAAAACTGTGATAATTACTATATTGATGAGGATTATGTTGATTGGCACTAATGAATCGTTAAATTTTGATTATAAAATAACTGTTTCAGAAGGATGTTAAATCAATTAGGTTAAGACTAAAATATCGTGATTTCAATTGGAGTAGTGTGTTTCAGAAGGATGTTAAATCAATTAGGTTAAGACTCAAAAAAAGAATAACCGACATTGAAACAAAGTTTCAGAAGGATGTTAAATCAATTAGGTTAAGACTAGTGCTTGAATATACAGTCCTGATCCATCGTTTCAGAAGGATGTTAAATCAATTAGGTTAAGACTGAAAGGACTTGTTACAATGGATAATAATATGTTTCAGAAGGATGTTAAATCAATTAGGTTAAGACTTATACAAATACGTTAAAGCTAACGTGATACGTTTCAGAAGGATGTTAAATCAATTAGGTTAAGACTTGTACTAGCAACAGCACATCAGATTGATAAGTTTCAGAAGGATGTTAAATCAATTAGGTTAAGACTTAATATTCTCTTTGATTTTTTTGTCAATAGGTTTCAGAAGGATGTTAAATCAATTAGGTTAAGACTTAAATTACGTTGAGCATACATCTTGTGTAGGTTTCAGAAGGATGTTAAATCAATTAGGTTAAGACTTAACCAAGATGTATTAAGCAATTCAACAAGGTTTCAGAAGGATGTTAAATCAATTAGGTTAAGACTGAAGTCGTTTGACGCCAAGTTAAAGCTTGAGTTTCAGAAGGATGTTAAATCAATTAGGTTAAGACTTTGCCACTTCGATAAGCGGCACTAGCAATCGTTTCAGAAGGATGTTAAATCAATTAGGTTAAGACTCAACGGGCGGTCAACGAACAGCACCCAACGGTTTCAGAAGGATGTTAAATCAATTAGGTTAAGACTGAAATTCAAGGCTACAATGAAGACTAAGAAGTTTCAGAAGGATGTTAAATCAATTAGGTTAAGACTCAATTCTTCCAGCTTTCCATTAGTTTCAACGTTTCAGAAGGATGTTAAATCAATTAGGTTAAGACTAACTTATATTTCTTAGTATGTTCTTCAATGGTTTCAGAAGGATGTTAAATCAATTAGGTTAAGACTCACCAGCAACAGTCTTCCTGTTGATATGCGGTTTCAGAAGGATGTTAAATCAATTAGGTTAAGACTATATGCAAACATCCTTTAAATCACCAGTATGTTTCAGAAGGATGTTAAATCAATTAGGTTAAGACTAACTTTACTACTTTCCAGCTGTTTTCCTAAGTTTCAGAAGGATGTTAAATCAATTAGGTTAAGACTACTGACAATCACTAGTGTTAATGGAGGACGGTTTCAGAAGGATGTTAAATCAATTAGGTTAAGACTAACTCGTCTACTCCAAACGTTTCTCGCACTGTTTCAGAAGGATGTTAAATCAATTAGGTTAAGACTCATTGAAAAATCGTAACTTCCTTGGCGGTAGTTTCAGAAGGATGTTAAATCAATTAGGTTAAGACTGAAGTTGCTATATCAATCAATTAAAGAAGAGTTTCAGAAGGATGTTAAATCAATTAGGTTAAGACTTACCGTGGGACAAGCAAAAGAAAGATATTTGTTTCAGAAGGATGTTAAATCAATTAGGTTAAGACTGAAAGCATCATACTTGACTACTGAGCCTTTGTTTCAGAAGGATGTTAAATCAATTAGGTTAAGACTCCTCCTACTTTATGATTAACCATATTATTAGTTTCAGAAGGATGTTAAATCAATTAGGTTAAGACTAAGCAAAACAGTCAAAACTGCCGATATTGAGTTTCAGAAGGATGTTAAATCAATTAGGTTAAGACTATAATTACCTCTTGCGTGCTTTCTAAGCCTGTTTCAGAAGGATGTTAAATCAATTAGGTTAAGACTTGAGTTTGAGCAACAGATTGGTTTTAGTTCGTTTCAGAAGGATGTTAAATCAATTAGGTTAAGACTTCAAAAAAATTGAGTCCAAAGATAATTAATGTTTCAGAAGGATGTTAAATCAATTAGGTTAAGACTTAATCTATGAATATAAACTTCTCTAGTTACGTTTCAGAAGGATGTTAAATCAATTAGGTTAAGACTAATTAGGATAGAAAAATAATTTTATATAGGGTTTCAGAAGGATGTTAAATCAATTAGGTTAAGACTTATTATATAAGGCTTTTCAAGGTGTTATGTGTTTCAGAAGGATGTTAAATCAATTAGGTTAAGACTTAAAAATATTGAATATGTAGGGTTTACTTAGTTTCAGAAGGATGTTAAATCAATTAGGTTAAGACTTGATACTTGGAATAATGCAATTATATATCCGTTTCAGAAGGATGTTAAATCAATTAGGTTAAGACTCTCAAACATTGCTTATTATGTATCTGATGCGTTTCAGAAGGATGTTAAATCAATTAGGTTAAGACTAGTGTAGATGTTAATACAATGTTATGCTTAGTTTCAGAAGGATGTTAAATCAATTAGGTTAAGACTTGGTTTATATGGTTCTATGTTGTTTACCATGTTTCAGAAGGATGTTAAATCAATTAGGTTAAGACTAAATTCAGCTAAGATCGGCGCTTTGCCTAAGTTTCAGAAGGATGTTAAATCAATTAGGTTAAGACTTAACTTCTTGGCAATCTTGTCAGCATCCACGTTTCAGAAGGATGTTAAATCAATTAGGTTAAGACTAAACAGTGCCACCAACTTGTCCAACTTGTGGTTTCAGAAGGATGTTAAATCAATTAGGTTAAGACTTCTAGTTGTTTTATCTTTAAATGGTTCTAGGTTTCAGAAGGATGTTAGATCAATTAGGTTAAGACTCGTTGTTTCTAGCGAAGATGAAACAGGCAAGTTTCAGAAGGATGTTAAATCAATTAGGTTAAGACTAATCTCGTTAACAATGTACGTCACTGGCGAGTTTCAGAAGGATGTTAAATCAATTAGGTTAAGACTTGCAGATGACATCATATTATACGTGAATGAGTTTCAGAAGGATGTTAAATCAATTAGGTTAAGACTTAGATGAATGGTTAGCATTGCATAAAGAAAGTTTCAGAAGGATGTTAAATCAATTAGGTTAAGACTATGATAATTTAACGATTGATAGCCCTACTAGTTTCAGAAGGATGTTAAATCAATTAGGTTAAGACTGTATATTGGAAAGCATGTAAAAACACGTCAGTTTCAGAAGGATGTTAAATCAATTAGGTTAAGACTAGTTAACGGCGAAAGCTCAACAACGACCGGGTTTCAGAAGGATGTTAAATCAATTAGGTTAAGACTTGCTTATATTGTGTTTCCTGATTACAAGGAGTTTCAGAAGGATGTTAAATCAATTAGGTTAAGACTATAACGATTTTAATTACATCTGGTTGCTTTGTTTCAGAAGGATGTTAAATCAATTAGGTTAAGACTAGGAGGAAACAGAATGGAGACAATAAAAAAGTTTCAGAAGGATGTTAAATCAATTAGGTTAAGACTTCATAGCTAGGAACATAATGCTTAATTGCTGTTTCAGAAGGATGTTAAATCAATTAGGTTAAGACTCGTATGTGATAGTAGATCCGTAGCCTTGCGGTTTCAGAAGGATGTTAAATCAATTAGGTTAAGACTCAAGCAAACCTTTATAAGACTAGTGTTTGAGTTTCAGAAGGATGTTAAATCAATTAGGTTAAGACTAACATTTCATTGTTGGGTCAATGTTTGGCTGTTTCAGAAGGATGTTAAATCAATTAGGTTAAGACTATTTTCGTTGCTGTTTCCAACACTACCTCCGTTTCAGAAGGATGTTAAATCAATTAGGTTAAGACTGGATTGTTATACATGATTGACCCTTACAGGGTTTCAGAAGGATGTTAAATCAATTAGGTTAAGACTATTCAATTAATGCGACTGATATGTTTAAAGGTTTCATAAGGATGTTAAATCAATTAGGTTAAGACTTGGCAAGTAACCATATTGTCCGTTACCTCTGTTTCAGAAGGATGTTAAATCAATTAGGTTAAGACTCATCACTTTCTTTTCCACTTAGAACTTCAAGTTTCAGAAGGATGTTAAATCAATTAGGTTAAGACTCGTCTGTCCATTGCTTGCCTCCTGTTTACGGTTTCAGAAGGATGTTAAATCAATTAGGTTAAGACTAACAATCCGTATAAATTGTGTGATTTCTTGGTTTCAGAAGGATGTTAAATCAATTAGGTTAAGACTAGGATAAAAAATAAATTAAGAATTAAAGGGGTTTCAGAAGGATGTTAAATCAATTAGGTTAAGACCTCTTCGTTCAACCGCTTAATTGATTGGTTTGTTTCATAAGAATGTTAAATTAATAGGGTCGAGGCCTGAAAAACAAAATATTTCATAATATTTATAAATCTATCAGAAATTTTCTGGTAGATTTTTTTAGTGTAAAAATTTTTGAGTTTAAGATATATTATGGTTGATAACATAATATTATATGATATATAATATAGTTGAAGATAAGATATAAAAGAAAGTGAGGGATGATGATGAAAATTCAAGTTAGTTCTGATTTACTAGATGGTTTAGTATTAGCGCTTTTAGATAAGCAAGATTATTATGGATACTCATTGACACAGGATATGCAAAGAGCAATTTCAATTTCAGAATCAACACTCTACCCAGTATTACGAAGGTTAAAGAATAATGGTTTATTAGAAACATACGATCAATCATATCAAGGGAGAAATCGTAGATATTATCGCATAACAAATAGTGGGGAAGAACATTTAGGAAGAGTTAAAAAAATGTGGAGTGACTATAAAGTTAGTTTGGATTCAATTTTCGAAAAAACTAGAGAGGGGGAATAATAATGAACTCAGAAATAACAAAGTATCTACAAGAATTAAAAAAATATTTAAGACGTTTAGATGATAGTGAAATCAAAGATATTGAGGATTTCTACACAGAATATTTAGAAGATGCAGGGGTACAAACACGTGCAGAAATTGAAGAAAAAGTTGGAACACCTAGACAATTAAGTCTACGAATACTAGCAGATTATTCATTGAAGGATGATGGTAAGGAAAGTGGTGGCATTTTACCTAAGACAAATATCAAGACTGCTTGGTTAATCATTTTGGCATTACTTGCGACACCAGCCACTTTAATTATAGGGGTAGCCTTACTAGGAGTTTTAGTAGCAGCGATTGGTGTAGCTTTTGCAGTAGCAGTAACGATTATTGCCTTAGCTGGAGCAGCTATCTTTATAACTCTAACTAGCTTATATGTGGGAATATTCCTATTGTTTACAAAATTAGGAGTGGGACTATTTTACCTTGGAATAGGAATTATTGGTATCGGAGCATTAATGGTTATTCTACCAATAATTTACTTGATAATAGTAACAGTTGTAAAAATGGTAGCGAACTTCATTCGATATATTTACAGACGTTTCAACAAAAAGGGGGTTAGATAGCTATGAAAAAGACAATAATAAGTGGTTTTATAATTTCCATTATTGGCGCTATTTTATTAGCAATTGGCTTTGGGCTTAAAGGAAATAAAAGTATTGTTTTTGAAGATTTAAAACCTGTTATTGCAGATAGTACTAAAGTTACTCAAGCTCATACCTATAAAGACATTAACAAACTTGATATAGATGTTAAGGATGTTAATGTGGAATTTAGAGAAGGAAAGAACTATTCTGTAAGATACGAAGGTGCAAAATCTAGCTCCCCAACGGTAAAGAAGTCTGGTAATCAACTGCAAATTAAAGGACGCTTAAGTAGTCATAGCATAAGATTTAATGGAATGAGCATGTATGATGATTATTATCGAAATTCTGATCGAAATAAGATGATAATTACTTTACCAAAGGATGGTAAATTAGATGAACTAAATCTTAAATTATCTGATTCTTTATTATCACAGGTTAATATGACAGGAATTGAAGCAGATCGAGTTAAGGTATCTATTCATGATACTAAACTAGATTTAAGAGATGCTAATTTTGGAAATGTAGAATTATCTGCAGGTGATTCAGATATTAGTATGACTAATACAGTATTAAGTAATGGTAAGTTAGACTTAAATGACACAGATGTACGTTTAGATGGCGGATCATTGATGCAAGTTGCAATGAATATTACTGATGGAGATGTGGATTACAATAATTTGTCTATTCAAGGTGGTAACTTACGTAATAATGATGGTGACATTAAGATGAGTAATACACAAATTCAAGGTGGATACAAGATAGATGATACTGACGGAGATATACTAGTTTCTCGTGTTACAGTTGATGGCTATCGAGTTCAAAGTAATGATGGTGACGTAAGATTATTTGAACAAACAACAAGTAATGGCAATGTTTTAGAGAAGAATTCTAACTCAGATAATGTATTAGATATTATAAGTAATGATGGCGATATTACTGTAAATTAATTAAGGAGGTAGATTAATATGAAAAAATTGACTAAATCAAATGATAAAGTTTTAACTGGTGTATTAGGTGGCTTTGCAGAATATTTTGGAGCAGATAAGGCACTAGTTAGAATTATTGGTGCTGCATTGATGATGGTAACTGGATTCTTCCCAGGAGTATTTCTTTATATTATTGCAGCAGTAATAATGCCAGAAAAAACAGACAAAGATAATGACGACGTAATTGAAGGCGAATTTCACGAGAAATAATGAGTATCAAAAAGTATGTTTAGGAAACTGAGCATACTTTTTTATTAGCAAGCATTTCGGATTTTAAATAAAGTAATTACTGAGTGATAGCAAAAGAGCAACGCCTTAGTCAGTATTATAATCATGATATACTTTCAAATGCTGATATGTTTAAAAAGCATGAGGCTAAAAGGGTTAAATATTACTTTGACGTATGATACAGTAGACTTGTAGGAAGAAAGATAATGATTTCTCGAGAAAAAAAGATAGGAAAGTGCACAAAACTATCAGTAATTATCATTGTCCTACTTGAAAATAGTAGTGAAGTTAGAGCTAGATTTAAGTATGGAGTGATAAAATATGGAAAAAGTACAAGAATTACAAAGATTAGTCGCAGAGCTATATGACAGTTTTGAAAATGATAATCGTAAAGGTGTAGAAGAAATTCGTCAAGTTCTAGCAAATGTAAATGAAAAGTATAAAACAAGTAGTCATCCATTGGCTTGGACAGGAAGATTGGTACTTTATCTACAAGTGAATGCTGTGAAAAAAGACTTATATTTGACACCAGAACAAAAGGATATTATCAAGAAATTGGCTAGAATTGGTAGGAGAACAAATTTGAATTATGTTTATCTTAGTCCAGTGGATGATGCTAAACAATTTGTTTAGTTAAATAATTAGTAATAGTTTGAAGTCAGCGAATCAAATTTTTGATTAAATTTGGTTCGCTGATTTTTTTATAGATTAAATATACGAAATTATACATTGTAACATAAATGTAATATTTTTAACTTTATTTACCCAACGTGTGCAATGAGGTCTTGTAAGTATTGGTAGAAGTGGCTTTTTGCGACTTGCACATATTGAGTAAAAATGATTAGATTATGAAAAAATATCTCATTCACAATCAAATGTATTGTAGAATAAGCGTTTTCATAAGTTATATAAAGATCTTTGTGAATTTTGGGATAATTATTTTATATGTTGAAAAACAATATTTTGCATGATATTATTATCTCGTAAATTAAAGAAAACGTTTTCTTAAAAGGGGTACATAAGGAGGTCTAATGATGTCAGATAAATATATTATGGCTATCGACGAAGGTACTACAAGTACACGTGCGATTATCTTCGACAAAAAAGGAAATAAAGTTGCTGAAGGACAAAAAGAATTTCGTCAATATTTCCCTCAACCAGGTTGGGTAGAACATGACGCTAATGAAATTTGGAACGCAGTATTATCAACAATAGCTAATTCTTTTATTAGCTCAGGGATACAACCAAAACAAATTGCAGGTATTGGTATTACTAACCAACGTGAAACAACTATTATTTGGGACAAAGAAACAGGATTACCAATTTATAACGCTATTGTTTGGCAATCAAGACAAACAAGTGACATTGCACAAAAACTAATTGATGAAGGTTATTCTGATACTATTCATGAAAAGACAGGTTTAATCATTGATGCCTACTTCTCAGCAACAAAGATTCGTTGGATCTTAGATCATGTAGAAGGTGCACAAGAACGTGCTGAAAAAGGTGAATTGTTATTCGGTACGATTGATACATGGCTTACATGGAAATTAACAGGTGGTAAAGTTCACGTAACAGATTATTCTAATGCTAGCCGTACAATGTTGTTCAACATTCATGATTTGAAATGGGATAAAGAAATTTTAGAATTATTGAATATTCCTGAAGCTTTATTACCAGAAGTTAAAGGAAATTCTGAAATTTATGGTCAAACTGCAGCATATCACTTCTTTGGTAGTCAAGTTCCTATTTCCGGTATGGCTGGTGACCAACAATCTGCTTTATTCGGTCAATTAGCTTTAGAAGATGGAACAGTCAAGAATACTTATGGTACAGGTTCATTTATCGTAATGAATACAGGTAATAAACCAGTTCTTTCTAAGAATAACTTGTTAACAACTATTGGATATTCTATTGATGGCAAGATTAATTTTGCTTTAGAAGGTTCAGTATTTGTATCTGGTTCAGCACTTCAATGGTTAAGAGATAGTATGGAAATTATTGAATCAGCTCCTGAATCAGAAAGAGCAGCAAATGAATCAACTAACCATAATGAAGTTTACGTTGTTCCAGCCTTTACAGGTTTAGGTGCTCCTTACTGGGATAGTGATGCTCGCGGGGCAGTGTTCGGATTGACACGTGGTACAACTAAGAATGACTTTATTAAAGCTACTTTACAATCACTTGCTTACCAAACAAGAGATGTATTAGATACGATGGAAAAAGATACAGGTATTAAGATTCCAGTCCTTCGTGTTGACGGTGGAGCTGCCATGAATAATTACTTGTTACAATTCCAATCTGATTTGCTTAATAAGTCAGTTGAAAGAGCTGGAAACTTAGAAACAACAGCTCTAGGTGTAGCTTTCTTAGCTGGATTGGCAGTTGGTTTCTGGAAAGACACAGATGAATTGAAAGAATTATTTACAGTTGGTCGCAGATTTGAACCAGAAATGTCCGATGATGCTAGAGAATATCTATATGCTGGATGGAAGAACGCAGTAGAAGCAACACGTATATTCAAACATAAAATAAACGAAAATCTTTAGGAGGAAGATACAATGACATTTTCAATTAAAACACGTAAAAACACAGTTGATAAATTAAAGAATGAAGAATTAGATTTGTTAGTAATTGGTGGGGGAATTACAGGTGCAGGTATTGCCCTCCAAGCTACAGCTTCCGGTTTGAAGACTGGTTTAGTTGAAATGCAAGACTTTGCTGAAGGAACAAGTTCTCGTTCTACAAAATTAGTTCATGGTGGTATCAGATATCTAAAGACATTTGATGTAGGTGTTGTTGCAGATACTGTACAAGAACGTGCAGTTGTTCAAGGAATTGCTCCACATATTCCAAGACCTTTCCCAATGTTATTACCTATTTATGATGATTCAAGTTCAACATTCGACATGTTCAGTGTTAAGATTGCGATGGACTTATATGACCGCTTAGCTGGAGTAACAGGCACACAATATGCTAACTACACAATTTCTCGTGAAGAAGTATTACAACGTGAACCAAACTTGAAGAGCGACAAGTTATTAGGTGCAGGTGTTTACCTTGATTATGTAAATAATGATGCTCGTCTAGTTATTGAAAACATTAAAGAAGCTGATGAATTAGGTGGCTTAATGGCTAGTCACGTTAAGGTTGTAGGTGTTCTTCATGATGATAATGGTCGCATCAATGGCGTAAAAGCTAAAGATTTATTAACAGATGAAGAATTTGAAATCAAAGCTAAGATGGTAATTAATACTACAGGTCCATGGGTAACTAAGACATTAGGTTTAGATGACAAGAATGGTGAAGGCGAAGTAATTCGTCCAACAAAGGGTGTGCATTTAGTTGTAGATAGCTCACGTCTAAGAGTTCCTCAACCAACATATTTTGATTCTGGAATTGGTGACGGTCGTATGATTTTCGTTGTTCCACGTGAAAACAAAACATACTTTGGTACAACAGACACAGATTACACTGGTGATTACAAGCATCCAAGAGTTGAACAAGCTGATGTAGATTACTTATTGAAAGCTATCAACAACAGATACCCAGAAGCTGAAATTACAATTAATGATATCGAAGCAAGCTGGGCAGGTTTAAGACCACTTCTATCTGGTAATGGAAGTTCTGACTATAACGGTGGTGGATCTAACACTGGTAAAGTATCAGATGAAAGTTTCGAAAACTTAATTAAGACAGCTGTAGCATACAGTAAAGATGAAGCAAGTCGTGGCGAAGTTGAAAAATCAATCAGCAGCTTGAAGACAGCTTCAGCAGAAAAGACTCTAAGCCCATCACAAGTATCTCGTGGTTCTTCACTTAAAGTAGGTGATGATGGGTTAATCACACTTTCTGGTGGTAAGATTACTGACTATCGTAAGATGGCAGCTGGAGCAATGGAATTAATCCGTAAGTTATTCAAAGAACTATTTAATAAAGATGTACGTGAAGTTGATTCTAAGAAATTACAAGTTTCAGGTGGACACTTTGATCCTACAAACGTTGATGAAACAATGAAATTCTACCAAAAGATTGCGATGGACAAAGGTATGCCAGCTGCAGATGCTGCTGACTTAGCAAATCGCTTTGGTTCAAACACAAGTCGTGTAATTTCTTACGCAGACGATGTAGAAGCAGCTCCAGGTTTAACTTTAGCTGACACATTGAGCTTACATTACTCTGTAAATGAAGAAATGACCTTGAATTTAGTAGACTTCTTATTACGTCGTACAAACTATGTTCTCTTCCATAAAGATGAATTAATGATGAAGAAAGATGCTTTTGTTGATGAAATGGCACGCATCATGGAATGGAATGAAGAAGAAAAAGCAGCTGCAGCTAAGCAATTAGATGAAACTATTGCAGAATCAAGCTTAGCATATTTGAAGTAAACAGCTGATAAAACTAAATTATAGAGGTGATTTGTGTGAACGGGTTTTTAGGAGAATTTTTAGGGACAATGGTCCTAATCGTACTAGGTGTGGGCACGGGTGCTGGTGTTAACCTCAAAACATCATATGCACGCAATTCAGGTTGGCTATTCATCACAATTGCTTGGGGTATGGCTGTAACATTTGGTGTTTATGTAGCTGGTAGCTTTGGTTCTCAAGGACATTTGAATCCTGCAGTTACAATTCCATTCGCAATCTTTGGATTCTTCCCATGGGATCAAGTATTGCCATACTTATTAGGTCAATTCTTAGGAGCTTTTGTTGGTGCTGTTTTAGTAATCATCCAATATGGAGCACAATTTAAGAACGCAAAAGACGCTAATGACGGTAATGTAGTAGGAATTTTTGCAACAGGTCCTGCTATCAACAATGGTTTATACAATTTCTTAAGTGAAACAATCGCAACTTTTGTATTCATCCTAACATTATTAAACTTAGGAGACTTTACAAAAGGATTGAAGCCATTGATTGTTGGTTTACTAATCATGGTAGTTGGTCAAGCTTTAGGTGGAACAACAGGATTTGCCTTGAATCCAGCTCGTGACTGGGCTCCAAGATTTGCTTACTCAGTATTACCAGTACCTAATAAAGGTGACTCAAACTGGGGTTATGCTTGGGTTCCAATGTTTGGACCATTAGCTGGTGGTTTAATCGCAGCTTGTGTTCAATATTTCTTAATGTAATAAGTAAATATATATTTCAGAGGAGAAGTGGAGTGACCCCTGTCAAGTAGACAATTAAATATGTAAAACTTTATGCGGCCTGATTTCGGTATTCTACCGGAGTCAGGCTTTTTAGATTCCATTGATAACGATCATTGTTGTAATAATTAATATAGCTGTCAACTCCTACCACCAATTCTTCATAAGTTATGAAAGTATGATCATAGTAGTATTCATCCTTAAAATGGCTCCAGAAACTTTCCATTGGTGCGTTATCAATATAGCGTCCAACTCGTGACATACTACGTGTAATTCCTACTTTTGAAACTTCATGAACATATTCTTTTGATGTATATTGAAAACCACGATCACTGTGTAAGATTGGAGT